>Ga0209573_1001949_pt1 | contig 28571 bp, 21 predicted proteins | sample TNRBio252014_DNA_FD_185870 | JGI IMG/M metagenome (GOLD analysis project Ga0209573, IMG submission 185870) | Wastewater treatment Type I Accumulibacter community from EBPR Bioreactor in Madison, WI, USA - TNR Reactor_6/25/2014_ DNA (SPAdes)... | ecosystem: Engineered > Bioreactor > EBPR >...
AGGGTCTGGCTACGCACCATTAAACTGCGTAGCCAGACCCTCCGCGGTCTGGCAGAGGAGACGAAAAATAAAAGAAAAAAATCACAGCAAGCAAACAAGCATTAAGCTTCTTATTTGAACAACCATTGGGTTTCAAACCCGTCTCTACTGCGCCAATTGTAAAAAAAATAAAAATACACTGAGTAGAACCATTTTATTTTTGGAAACTACTCAGCGAGCAATTAAATTGTTAGCCAGATCGCCCAAGCGTGGCACCGCCTATCCGGCTACCCCAAAAAATGAGCTGAGCTACAAAAATAAGTTTATGAAACAGCAAGTGGTATTTTCAATATGAAAACTAATGGGCGGGGATTTTTGGTTTTTCACTTTTATTAGTGTTTTAATATAAATTCTTTCAATAGAATAGCCATATAACCATTCAATAAATTGTATGAGCAATAGATGGAAAAATCCTTTGATAGCTTAAAACTAATTGGCACCTTAGCTGTTGAGAAAGGCTGGGTAAGTCAAGAAGATGTTAAGTTTGCCTTAGAAAAGCAGAAAACAGGGAAATTTTTCGGAGAAGTATTACTCAGTAAACAGCTGATTACTATTCAGCAATTAGATGAATTATTAAAGTTACAGCAAGAGTCAGAACACCGCCCTGAAGATTTTTTATTTGGCCAAATTGCAGTACATAATCGTTTTGTAAAAGCCCAAGATGTTGTCGATGCATTAGAAAGCCAAAAAACCAATAAGTTTCGTGAAAGTCTAGGTGCTATATTAAAAAATAGCGGCAAGTTAACAGAACAGCAATGCGTCGCAATTTTAGCGTCTCAGAAAAGAATTGGAAAAATTACAAAAAGCCAAAACAAAAAAATATCATGCCCCAAATGCAAGACATTTTACAATATAAAAGACCCCGAAAAACTTAGAAAAGTCCGTTGTCAAAACTGCAAGTATATTTTCGAAATTGGTGCGCAAGATGTAAATATATTCGTAGAATCTCTTCCTATTCCAAGTGCAATTCAAGAATCCAAACAAGATATCGAATCTAAAAGTCTGATTGAATTCCTCAAAGAAAACAACCTAACCCCGCAATCTAATCTAACAGATTCCACGAATTTTATAACTAAAGAAGATTCTCGCTATGTGATAGGCAATGAACTCGCTCGTGGCGGTATGGGTAGCATTTTGATGACAAAGGATGTCAATTTAAGACGCAATATAGTAACAAAAGTCTTGTTAAATCGAAAATCAAAACTCGCTACTTTACGATTTATAGAAGAAGCCCAAATAACCGGACAACTAGAACACCCTAATATTCCGCCAGTCTATGACTTAGGGGTTAACAAAGAAGGCAATGTTTTTTTTACCATGAAACATATCAAAGGAGTAACACTTGAAAGTATAATTAAAAAACTTCAAGCAAATGATGCCGATACGATGCACCATTATTCTTACACGGTTCTGACAAACATTTTTATAAAAGTGTGTAACGCCTTGGAATTTGCACACAGCAAAAAGGTTATTCATCGCGATATCAAACCTGAAAATATTATGATTGGTGAATACGGCGAAGTTTTATTGATGGATTGGGGTCTCGCTAAAATAATAGGCACCAAGGAAGAATTTGAAGAGTTGAACGAAGAACGCGTTTCATCAGTACGATCGGAAGACGAATCTTCTAATACGATTGAAGGAACTACCGCTGGCACGCCTTCCTTTATGTCTCCTGAACAAGCAACGGGGCATATGGAAGAATTAGACCACCGCGCAGATATCTATTCATTAGGCGCATCTCTATATAGCGTTTTAGCTCTAGAGCGACCTGTAAAAGGTAAAAATGTACAAGAAATCTTAAAAAAAGCTGCTAGTGGTGAAATTGAAGATTACAAGAGACCTGTACCGCCAGAATTACAAGCGATTACATTTAAGGCGATGGAGTATAACCCAAAACATCGTTATCAGTCTATAAAAGAAATGGAAAAAGATTTGGTGAATTATCAATTGGGGTATTCTGTTTCAGCAAAACAAGATAGCGCTTGGGATATTGCCAGAAAATTTTATCTGCGAAACAAATTACTCGCAAGTATCTCGGCTATATTTGTGTTTGTTTTTTTATTTGGCAGCATTATTTTTATTACTTCTTTACGCTTGCAAAGAAATAATGCTATTGCACAACAAAAAATCGCTGAATCAGCACTAAAGCAATTTGAACAAGAAAAACTTGAAAGAATTGCAGACAACAAAAACTCGGCACCCACCTACTTTGCAAAAGCTCAATTGGAAGGCCAAACAAATAATTTTAAAGAAGCTGAAAAATTAATGGATACAGCAATAAATTATGATAGCGAAAATCAAAATTATCTTTTATACAGAGGCTGTTTGGCTTTTACCAATGGTAATTTAGAAAAGGCAAAATCAGACATAGCTAAAATAAAAAATCACCCGCATCAAAAGCACATTGATGAATTATATAGCGTATTAAATACTCCAAATTTAAAATCCATTAATGAAGGGCACATGACTCAGATTTCTCAATTGTGCTCCAAAATGAAACTGTATGATATTGCTCAAAAACATGCAAACGATCTAAATGAAAAAATTAAAATTTGGAATAAAAGCCTTGCCGATCAATGGGGCAACATTTTCAGTCTTGCTATCCATAATGATTTATTAACTTTTCGAATAAGTAGCCAAGCGCGCTTAGACTTATCGGCTTTAAAAGGTTTGCCTATACAAAGCATTCGCATTACCAATTCAAATATTTCAAATTTTGCTTTCTTAGAAAACATGCCCCTTGTAGATGTAATGTTATATGGTTGTTCCTTAGCTACAGACTTATCGTCGTTTAGAAACTTAAAGCTAAAGTCTTTACATTTAGAAGCTGTTGGCGCAACAGATCTTAGCCCATTTGCCAATGCAGAACTAAATACTTTAATTTTAAAAAATGTGAATTACACTACGCTGCAACCTTTTGCGCACCAACCTATAAAAGACTTAGAATTGTATGGCGCCAAATCAATTGACCCAAATGAATTTATTAACTTTAAACTTCAAAAATTAACCATTAACTATAGCAATATAACCGATTTATCTTTTTTAAATGTACAAGATCTTAAGCATTTAACGATCAATGGCGGCAGATTGAGCGAACTAAACTTTATTAAAAACGCACCACTTGAATATTTACATCTATACCAAATGCCTATTAAAAGTATTTCACCCATACAAAACAAAAAAATTACATTTCTTTCGCTTGCAGAATGTCGCATCGAAGATCTAAGCCCCCTACTCACGCTTAAAAGCCTGGAAACTTTGGTCATTTCCCCAAACCAATTACAGCCCAATTGGGAAAATACGATTGCTAGGTTAAAACCAACTTTAAAGCAAATTGGAGTTTATAATCGACAAATCAACTATAAAACAGTTGATGCATTTATTGCGGAACACAAAGGTTTTCATATTAATAACCCCAAAAAATAGCCTATTTCACCCCCTTTAAACCGTTAAATAAATCCTTTAAAAAAACAGGAAAATATAGTCGATTTCTTATTTTCTCTTAACATTATATGTTTATAATCCCAAACCTTTGAAAATACCCCATTTAAAATAAGGTAATATCATGAAAAGATTTCAAATAGTCATTTTGTTTGTATTTGTTTTATTGAGCCCCATAAATGCCCAAGATGCCAAAGTTACAAGCTTTCCTACAAAAGATTTTAATAATGAAGTCAACCCAATTGCTAGCGAGGACGCAGAAGTTGGCGGGCGTATCGTGATTTTTGGTCACCAATACCCTAAAAGTTTTAATTATTATACGGATCAAAACTCTTTTAGCGCGGCCCTGTTTGGCAAACTGTTTGAATCTTTACTTTCAACACACCCAATTACTTTAGAAACAATACCTGGCATTGTAAATAAATGGACAGTATCAGAAGACAAAACTACTTATACGCTTAATATTGACCCTAAAGCAAAATGGAGTGATGGCAAGGCAATCACCTCAGAAGATGTTGTTTTTACTTATGATATTGTAATGAAAAGCATGACGGGGCCATGGAAGTCAGATTTTTCAAAAATAAGTCGACCAGAAATCATCAACGAAAAAACCTTCAAAATTATTGCACAAGAAGTTCATTGGAAAACGGAAGGTATTATTTCAAACATTATAGTTTTGCCTAAACATAACATGGAAGGCAAAGAATTAGAAAAATTAAATTTTGAGTTTCCGGTTGTCTCTGGTCCTTACAAATTAAAAGAAGTCAAAGAAGATAATTTTGCTGAACTTGAAAGACGCAGCGATTGGTGGGCGAGAGACTATAAGTGCAATCAAGGCATATATAACTTTCAGTTTGTAAAATATAGGTTTTTTTCAGAAGAATCAAACGGCTTTGCGTCTTTTCAAAAAGGTGAAATCGATTTATACGCAGTTTATATGGCAAAAAGATGGATCGAAATGGCGACTGGCGAAAAATACGACAAAAATTTAATTTGCAAACAAAAGATTTATAACTTTGAACCTTTATCATGGCAAGGCTTTGCTATGAATATGCGTCGTCCACTCTTTCAAGACAAGCGCGTCAGACAAGCTTTGGCGCACCTATTAAACCGCGATAGATTTAATGATGAGCTGATGTTTAAGCAATATGAAATGACGAATTCATACTTTACAGATCTTTACTCTAAAGAACGCCCGATGAAAAATAGAATTGTGGATTTCAATATAGAAAAGGCAAAAAAACTCTTAGACGAAGCAGGCTGGAAGCCTAACAAAAATGGAATATTAGAAAAAGATGGCTTGGTATTTGAGTTTAGTTTTCTTACAAATGATGGTACCTCGAATAAATTTTTGGATATATATGGCGATGACCTTAAAAATGTCGGCATCAAATTAAAAATTGTTCAAAAAGACAGAGCTTCTTGGACAAGGGATATGGATAACTTTAGCTATGACATGACTTGGGCAGCTTGGGGTAGTGCCCTTTTCAAAGACCCTGAAAGTCAGTGGCATTCTAAGGAAGCAATTAATGTCTCAGGTTTTAATTACCCTGGGTTTAAGTCTGAGGTTGTCGATCAACTAATTGAAAAACAAAAAACAGAATTTAATGTTGAAAAAAGAAACGATATTCTTAGAGAGATCGATGCTATCTTGACAGAAGAGCAACCCTATATTCTTTTATGGCACAACAACTACACAAGACTTTTGTATTGGAATAAATTTGGCACACCAGATACAGTACTAAGCAAATTTGGGGATGAAAGAGATGCTGTAAATCTTTGGTGGTACGATAAAGATGCCAATAAAGCATTAGAAGATGCATCAAAATCAGAAAAAAACCTGCCCAAAAAAGATGCGTCTGTAATATTTGAAGAAAAATTTAAAGGTAAATAATCTTGAGTAGATCGGCCTATTTTATTCGCAGATTGCTATTAATGATTCCGACTTTTTTTGGAATCGTCGTAATCTGTTTCGCGCTTACACGCCTGTTACCTGGGGGACCAGTGGAAGAATATTTAGCCAAACGCAAAGGAATAGGTGGTGGCGAAAGTAGCAAAAGTAGCTCCTCTAAACAAGGCGATATTTCACCAGAAGAACTAAAAAAGATTCAAGAGTATTATGGCTATGACAAACCAATCTATGTTGCATTTTATCAATGGCTCTGGGTTGAAAGAATGGGCATGAAATCCAGTTCATTACGGTACACCAATAAAACCGTATTTGAGTCAATCGTAGAAAAAATGCCCGTTTCCTTAATTTTCGGCTTAACGGGTTTTTTGTTAACTTACCTCATCTGTATACCGCTTGGAATTTCAAAGGCATTAAAAGACGGTGCAGCATTTGACTTGATTACCAGCGTTTTGGTGTTTATTGGGTATAGTTTGCCTCCCCTAACTTTTGGCATTTTATTAAAACTGTTCTTTTGTGGCGGGAACTTTTATGATATATTCCCTGCTACGGGTTACTACTCCGATAATTACGACTCACTAACTTCATGGGGTAAATTTTTAGATGTTGCACATCATATGGTTTTGCCAGTGCTATGTTATATTATAGGAAATTTTGCAATAACAACCATTTTGATGAAAAACTCATTGATGGAGCATATTAGTCAAGACTACATTCGTACTGTTATCGCACGAGGTGGCAAGTTCAAAGTTGCCATTTGGGGTCATGCGCTACGAAACGCCTTTATTCCTATTGCCACAGGCTTCGGAAGCATCTTAACTGTTATGTTTGCTGGTTCCGTTATTATAGAAAGAGTTTTTGAAATACCAGGTATGGGGCGATTAAGTCTTTCCGCAATTGAAGGGCGCGACTACCCTGTATTTTTAGGGATTTTAGTGATGACCACTATTTTAGGCATGTTAGGCAACATGTTGTCTGACTTTTGTTATATGATAATAGACCCGAGAATTAATTTTGATAAATAAATGAGCTCTTTTTTTACACTAAACCCTATCACAAAAAAACGCTTGCAGCGATTTTGTGCAATTCGAAGAGCCTATTGGTCGTTTTGGATTTTAACCGTGACCTATATAGCCAGTTTACTAGCTAGCTTTTACTGTAACAATGTTCCCTTGCTAGTAAAATTTAACAATCAATATTACTTTCCGATTTTATTTAATTATTTTAAAAATGACTTTGACCCAAATGAAAATAAAACCATTGCAGACTATAAGAGCTTAAAAAACTCCCCGATATTTTTAGAAAACGAAAACAACTACATGGTTTTTCCGCCCATACCGTATGGCCCAACTGAAAACATCCCTATTCAACACCTTTCTCTACCTCGCGATATTTCTGTAAAAATTGAACGCGAACCGAAAATAGGTTCTGTAGATATTAATGAAGATTTAACGATTCGAAAAGTGGATTCCCCTGAATTCTTTTTTGACGAAAATCAAACCTATAGAAAATCACCTTTGTCTGATTTTATGATGATTTCAGATGAAACAAAAAAAGCAATTTCAGATAGATTCTCGAATACTTCCTCACCCGAATTTAAACAGGAAACTAGTTTTAATAACAGAAAAATAATTTTTAAACTTCTCGCTTTTACCCCCGATGAAAGCAAACCTTCTAAAATTCGTGCTGAACTCTCCAATATAGATACTTCTATTGGCGCTGTCAACTATTCTCAGACTGCGCTGTATAGCGAAGAAGGTAAACCGATAAACGAGCCGCCAAAAATTTGGAGCAAGCTATCGGAACAACAACAAAAAGAAGTGTATGACAAAATTATAAAGAGGGCTGCAAACTATGTCGACCCATTGTATTTACCTGTTGACCAAGATACTTGGAAAGTGTCTTTTGAGCGCAAAGACCCTTTCTACCCTTATAAGCCCACTGCCAAAAACCCATTTGGTTTTGATGAATCTGGCAGGGATGTTTTAACGCAACTTATTTATGGCTATCGAAACGCAATGAGTTTTGGAATCATTTTAGTAGCCTTCACCTTGTTAATTGGCACCGTTATAGGGGCTGTTCAAGGGTATTTTGGCGGCAAAACAGATTTGCTAGGACAAAGGTTGATAGAAATATGGTCGGCCTTGCCTTTTCTATACATCATGATTTTTTTAGGCAATGTCTACGGCAAGAGCTTTGTTTTGCTTTTAATTGTTTACGGAATTTTTAATTGGATATCCATCTCTTATTATATTCGCGCAGAATTTCTAAAACTTCGAAAAGCAAGTTATGTAGAAGCGGCAAAGTGTATGGGAATATCCGACTTCAATATCATGTTGCGCCATATTATGCCAAACGCATTAGTATCAATAACAACTTTTTTTCCTTTTATGCTAATAGGAGCTATTGGCTCATTAACTGTCCTTGATTTTTTAGGGTTTGGGCTACCAGCGGACACACCTAGCTGGGGAGTACTACTAAAACAAGGAAACACTCATCTTAATTCTTGGTGGTTAATTTTCTTTCCTTCTCTTGCTTTGTTTTTTGTCATGTTATTAGGCACTTTAATCGGTGACGGTTTACGCGCCGCTTTTGACCCAAGAAAGTTTCACAAAATAGAATAATATGAAACCACTATTAGAAATCAAAAATTTATCGATATCATTTGGCATAGAGCGTGGTCGTATTACAGCTGTAGACAACTCTACCTTTACCATCAATCGTGGGGAAGTTGTAGGTTTAGTGGGCGAATCTGGTTGTGGCAAATCGGTTACGGCAATGAGCATTTTGCGATTGATTCCAACCCCTCCTGGTAAATACGATCAAGGGGAAATTATTTTCGAAGGTAAAAACCTCTTAACGCTTCCCATTCCCGAACTAAACACAATACGCGGCAAACGAATCGGGATGATTTTTCAAGAGCCAATGACCGCATTATCTCCACTTAAAAAAGTTTCTAGTCAAATGATAGAAGCCTTAAATACTCATCATAAAATTTCATATCAAGACGCATGGAACAAAAGTCTTCAATGGCTAAAAAATGTTGGCATGCCAGACCCAGAACAGAAAATGAATGCTTTCCCATATGAATTATCTGGTGGAATGAGACAGAGAGTAATGATTGCCATGGCACAAATGCTAGAACCAGATTTAATCATTGCAGATGAACCAACCACAGCTCTTGATGTTACCATACAGTCTCAAGTTTTCGATCTTATGAAAAAAGTGCGAGGCCAAAATGCTTCAATGTTGTTGATCACCCACGACATGGGCGTTATTTGGGAAAATTGCGATCGTGTAATCGTAATGTATGCTTCTCAAATTGTTGAAGAGGGTTCCATTCAAGAAATCTTTCATGACCCCAAACACCCCTACACACAGGGTCTGTTAAAAGCCGTACCAAAACTCGATAGAAAATGTGAACGCCTAGATACTATTCCAGGAAATGTGCCGCCGCCAGATCAGTATCCAAAAGGCTGTCATTTTTCCACGCGGTGCCCTTTTGTTATGGATAAATGTCGCGAGCAAAAACCGACAATTCAAACATTTGAGAAAAACCGTAGAAGTAGGTGCTTTCTGCATGAGGAAGCCAAATGAATAACGAAATTTTAATGCAAGTGGAAAACTTAAAAACTTACTTCCCCATCAAACGCGGTATTTTTGCGAATACAGTGGGTTATATCAAAGCTGTTGACGATGTTTCTTTTACATTAAACAAAGGAGAAACAATAGGCCTAGTAGGGGAATCTGGTTGTGGCAAAACTACCTTAGGGCGATCGATTATCGGCTTAGAAAAGGTAAAAGAAGGTAATATAATTTTTAAAGACACAGATCTTGTTAACGCAAACAAAAAACAGCGCAGAGAGTTGTGCAAAAGTATTCAGCTCATATTTCAAGACCCTTTTTCTTCATTAAACCCTCGTTTAACTGTTTTTGATATAATTACCGAAGGCTTACTAGAACATAATATGATTGAAGAATCACCAGAAGAAGATGCGATTCATCTTCTTGAAGAAGTGGGCTTGAATAAAGAAGCCCTCTATCGCTACCCCCATGAATTTTCAGGCGGCCAAAGACAACGCCTAAGCATTGCGCGAGCTATTTCTTTAAAACCAGACTTAATCATTTGTGATGAATCCGTTAGCGCCTTAGATGTGTCAGTACAGGCCCAAGTCCTAAATCTTCTAATGGATCTTAGAGATAAGTTCGAAATGTCTTATTTGTTTATTTCTCATGACTTAAGCGTTATTCGTCAAATTTCTCATAAAATTGCTGTTATGTATTTGGGCAAAATAGTGGAGTTTGGCGACACAACATCGATCATCGAAAACCCACAACACCCTTATACACAGGCATTAATTTCAGCCGTGCCAGTACCAGGCAAGCCGCACCAGAATAGAATTATTATGAAAGGCGAAGTGCCTTCTGCAGCCAAGCCACCGCCTGGTTGTCGCTTTCACACGCGATGCCCTTTTGCGACTAGCGTCTGTTCTACCGAAGAACCACCTCTAACATTAAATGGCCATACAGAAGTGGCTTGCTTTCACCCAATAGTTAAAAAATAGCGTTTTCACTCAAATATTTTTCTGTCACCTATTTTTTAAATTGGTCAGTCAGATTATATCGAATATATTCAGGAAGATCCTTTGACTTTAGCATCGCCTCAACAACAAAATCACGCAAATCTGTTGACTTTAAAAATCGTTTTTTATTTAAAACCACAGGTAAACCATGTTCCTTTACGCCATGTGCCTGGCAAAGCATTTCATAGGCCAAATGAAAATGACCTATTTGAAAAACATGGTATGCCGTCAAATAAGTCATCGCATTGCAATCGTTTGCTCTAATAATTTGCAATCCAACTTGAAAAGCTTCCTTACTATAGCCAGGAGCTAAGCTAAACGACTGAATTAAACATTCGTCGCGATACACCAAATAATAGGCTGAAATGCAATAAAAAACCATTTGTTTTAAGTTTTCTGCTTGTTCCAATTTATTTTTATTTTTAAGAAAATCAATTAAGGCATATGTTAATACTGGCTTACCTTTACGCTTTTGCAAAGCCAAAATTTCTTCTATCAGTTTATCTTCATCGTTAATACTAAGAAGTTTCTTAATCTCCTCATCTACCCATGCAAACTGATGTTCCTTTTCATTAAAAAAGTAATTTTTATAAACATCACAAAGGCCATTGGCAACTGATTTTTGTATGGATGCATAAATATGAGAGCTAATAAACTCACCCCCATCACCTATATCTTGAAATTTGTTGATGTATGGGGCGAATTGATCTTTCAATTTTTCCGTTTGATTTGATCTATTACAAATTAGAATCAACCCACGAAGCACCGCCTTTTGGTAATCATGGTTTTTGCTTAATTCAACGCCATCACCTAAATCTTTTTTGTAAATCGCTGTAATCGTTTCAATGAGTTTTTTTCGAGTTGCTGCATCAGAGCCATTTGTATTTTTGGTAGCCTCCAGAGAGTCGATTGTATTTTTGCCAAATTTTTCAATTATTTTATTTTTTAACTGTTCGTTTGAACCAGATAAATATTCATGATAATAAGTAATTAGAACAACTTCTTGGTAGCCAAAACGAAACAGAGAATCTATGGTTTTACTATCTAAATGCAGAACATTTGCTTTTAAAAGTCGAATCAAAACACTTACCATTTTTGCTTGATCTGTTGACGCAATTTCGCTTTCTAAAAGAGCAAAAAAGTTTTTGAGATCTAACGGTTGTGATTTTTCTTGCAGCTGTATAAGAATCATCATCGTTTTTGTATCTTTATATTTAACATATAGAGAAGCAAAATTTTCAATAAATATTCCATCCACTTCAAATATATTTACCCAACTAGTAGAAAATAGACCCTTAGTATCTAAAATCGCCTGATTACATTTATCATAAGAACCATAGTAAAAAGCAGCAATGGCTAGCTCGTTATTGAATAAATGGGAATGAATTGATTTGTTTGCAACTAACTGTTCCACTGCCCATTCAACATCTTGAAACAAGCCAGGGTATTGGTACACATCTTTTATTTCATTTTTCAAATACGATACCATTGATATGTAATTCCATGCTGCATAAATGTTTGGTTGATTAATCAACAAAAACTCCCTGCCAAGCGATACCATTTCTTCTACGCTTCCGCCCCAACGAGGTAAACTTGCCCAAATAAAATTAGCAAAACCTTGTTTGTTATAAATATCGACAGCCATAGCACGCTCAAACCACAAACGAATTTTATCACCATTAGGGTTGGCCATAGAATTCGTAATCATCAAATTACATAGTTCTTTTGAATCTTTTTGTAATTGATAGGCCGCTACAGCAGCCTCTTTTGATTGTGATAAAAAATCATTAAACAATTTCCAGCTCTCATCTTTAACTTCGGATGCATAACTACCCCCACGGGCTGCCCATGCCTTTTTATTTAAAATCGTAGCTTTAAGCGTTAATACTACCCAAGTATCTTTGCCAATATTTTCAGATATTTCAACCAATGCTTTTTCCAAATCTTCTATTGGAATAGAATCCTTAAAAAATTCAAACCATCTTACAAATCGCTTTTGAAAAACTTCGTTTTTCATAGCCTCGTCTTTACTAACCTTAATCCAAACCTTAAAATAATTCTCGTTTAGAATTTTTATATCTTTATTAGTAAGTCTTTTGGATTTAAAATTTGTAACAAATGCCGTTGATACAGATTCAAAATATAAACTACCCCCTGCACTTACAATTTCAGACGCTTTACTCTGAAATTCATCTGGAGAAAATCGATGGTCGCCCCATCGAAAATACAGATAATGTTTTATAAAAACAAAAACGGCTTCGCCACAGCCAGCTTCAGAAATTTCGTTTATTTTTTTGCGAAGGCCCATTTCATCTTTTCGGGAACTTCTACCCAAATGATACACATCCGTCATAATATATGCCATTTCTTCATTTAAACAGCTTTCTGTAAAAAGATCTATCAGTGTTTTTACATTTGCTTCGTAGGCAGATTCATTTGCAACTGTTTTTTTATAAGCATCTAACAATAAACCTTTGATAAAAGCAAAATATTCACGATTATATTTCTCATAGGTTTTGATTTTAATATCAACGCCAATAATTTTTTCAGGCGTATAATTCTTTGAATTGTAACTAAAAGCATGGGAAATTTTATTGTCAGCGTATTCTTTAATCTCTAAATCATCAGATGTCGTGACCTTTCGCAAAAATGGGATAGCTCGTAAACCAGCATTGTCTAATATTTTCTTTGCTTGCACTCTTGTTTCATATTTCTCTGAGCCCAGATCATTTATAGCTTTTTGCAAAATCAAATCAGTTTCACTCTTATTTTGCCCATAGATATTCATGGTAAAAAAAATAACAGAAAAGAGAATCATCCACCTAATCACAACACCCCTCCAAAAAAAAAATACTTTTTAACTTAGGTTACTGAAAAAATTACCCTACACTTTTCTTTGGGCAACAAGACCACGCAGTGCCACGATTAGCCGACCTAATTACCCTGGCATTTAACAAGAATGCGAAATGTGTAAAGTATTTTTTCTGTAGACTAAATTAGACCTCATAGATCTTTTTTTGCAAACTTTTTTAAGTTCAATCTTAAATTTAATAGGTCAATACTGCAGGCTTTACAAAAATCTTAAATCAAGTACACCAAATAATCAATACATACCTTGGCATTTTGCAAGAGTTAGTGCCATACGCCTTTTAAAAAAATGGGTGCGTATGGCCGCTAATGATAAGCATATTATTCGGGTGCATTCGCCTAAAGATGTAGATTTGTGAAGCTTTAATAGGCGACTTCACTACCAGACAACGGTGGTGCGACACTTCGCCGATCTGGCTATGCAAAAGACTGCGTAACCAGACCCTCCGTGGTCTGGTAGTGCGGGCAATAGATAGTAAAGAATTTGGCTAAAATGATTACTTTTTCCCTTCCAGACTCTCTACTAGGCAACGGTGGTGGCACATCATGAGGCGAACACACACTATTATTCTTTGTAACGATAACACCAAACCCAACCAGAACCAATGACAACATATACATTTCGGGCTATATCAAAATAAGAAATAATTCGACTTTTGTCAATCGTTGGCAAATCTCCAGTAGGAGTTTGCTTAGTCCATTTTTTGGCTTCTGGGTTAAAGCTCCAAATTGTTTTGTCTGTATTGTCAAAACATAACCCATCGCCAGATTTAGGGTCGTAATACATCATAGATCTTGCATCGTGACCTACAGGAGCATCTAGTGTTTCTAACACAACTTCCCAAGGGTTTATGGTTTCCCCTTCTAATTTCGCAACCCAAGTAGTCTTTTTTGGCTCTGGTTTGCCTGCTTCAGTATCTTTTGGGTTTGGCTGATTGCCTCTATGCGCCACAAATATTTTTCGCTTGGTATCAAAATAAACCAAAGTTTCAATTGGCAATGATGGGCCTTTTTCACTGGTTACCTTCCAGGTTTTGCTCGTCATATCCAAAACAGCAGAAGTCGTACCATATTGTAGCACAGGTTTCTTCAAATCTTCTATATATTCCATGGAACCCCCAAATATACCTACTGCTGGCCAAGGCTTTTCAGTTTTCATAGGCTCCCATTTTCGAGTTTGAGGTTTAAATAACCACATTGGTGGCCCTTTATATAAATCTTCTTTATTAGCGCTAATCGCATCTAATTTTGCTTGTAAACGATAACTAGGCCAAGCGCAATACCATACAGCTACCTTGGCATTAGGGTCATAAGTTAAACCCCACCATGTGTGCGCCGGATGGGCTGGGCCACCTTTTTTGGTTCGCAAAAAATTATCTTCTAATACAAGGGTTTCTTTATCGTAATCTGTAATTTTACCCGCATCATTATAATCAGGCACATATAATAATACCCAAGTGTTTGAAGCTAAATCGTATTCCCAAGCGTCATTCATGCGATGTGGCGCCCCATGATTTGCGCCACAAAAAAAAGCTCTTTCTCTGTCTGACATCCAAACCATTTTTATGCTAAAATCGCGCCCATTTGGCCCAAATTCTTTCATTCGATGCCATCCTTTTGCAAAATCTCCTAGCTCCTCCATGATTGTCGGGGCTGGCAATAGATTTCCTTCATTGGCTTTTAATTTTTTAAGCTTTTCTAAAATTTCTTCTTTAGCCACTAATACAGGTTCAATTTTATTGCTAGCTTCATCAGCATAATTAGCCTGCACTAGCAATATAAAACAAAAGAATAACACACAAGACTTGAACATGATTAACTCCCATAAGATTAAAAAAAAGACGATACTCTCTGTATGCTGCTTTTTGAAATAATTGTCTCGTAATCATAGTAACCATAGCTATGAAAGCAATGGGTTCGATCAAAGCATGGGTTTAAATCTAAATTAAGATAAGAGCAACTTTCTAGTATACAGATATTAGAAGGAACTTTCAAATTAAAGGCAATAAAAAAGGAATATACTTTGCGCCGTATACAACTTAATTATCCTATTGCGTAGTAGCCGTTTTTAAAAATACCGACAGAGCATTTTCCCATGATTCTTGCTCGTGTTTTTGAATAATAAAAGGCTTAATGTCGCCCATTGGCTTCCAGTAAATCGGGTCTGTCGCATGAAAAAAAGCAACTCCTTTTAGCCCCATTACACCCGCCAAATGAGAAATACCTGAATCTAGTCCCAAATACAACTGAAAATCATTCATCTTTGCTATTAAATCCTTGAGAGGTATGTTTTTTAAAATCTGAATGTCGTTGTCACTTTGAAACAAAGACATTTTTTCAGCTGGCCCAAATAAAACAGTAATGGAAAATTGTGGTAATAATTTAGAAACTAAATATTGCCAAAAATCATCAGGCAATAATTTAGCTGACGAGCCAGTACCCATGTGAATTAATAGACGCGACCCTGCTCTTGTTTTTTTAATAGAAGAGAAAGGTGGTTCGTCAACAAACTTTACCATAGCTAAAAATTGATTGACCACCCAAATATTATTTTCTTTACTAATTTCACTCCAAACAATATTGGAACAAATCATATTTAAGTTTTTTTCAACAGTTTTATCTTTTTTTAAAATTGCAAAAATTTGAAATGGGTGTTTTAACTTTAAATCACTTACATTAAAATCACAAGTAAAAAGGGGCATTAACCCAATACTTAAGAAAGATCGAAATTCAACTTCAGGGAAGAACTCATGAATCACCGCAGCATATTCAGTATTACCCCAAAAAATAATTTTATCATTTTTATAAAGTTGAACCACTTTTTCAACTAAAGGAAGTGCCAATATGGTATCCCCCAAAGCACCTGGCCTAATTACCCAAATCTCGTTCATATCGTACTCATAAAATGTCAGATTAAATACTCTTCCTTGAAAATTCTAAATACTCATTCCAAGCGTCTAAATCTTCCTTCGCAGCAGTATTCGGCACAAAACCAAATTTGCTGTATAGGCGAATGGCCACCGCCCTTTTGCTAGAAGTGACCAAATAGGCCTTTTGGCAATTCAGCTGTTTAATTCTTTGCAACACAGTCAGCAGTAAAAAATTAGATAGTTTTTTGCCTTGCTCTTCTGGTATGATGGCTACCCAATGTACCCGCCCCCAGCCCTCGCCTCTAAAGGCAGAATCAAACCAAGCAGTAGCTGTACCAACTAATTCGCCTTTGCTATTTCTAATAAAACATTGTCTTTGACTCAATTCAACTCGTAAATCCGCAAATTCCTTTTCGTATTTTTCGGAATCTATTTTTAAAAAAGTCTCGGCTTTTTGTTGAATACGCACCCAGTCTTTTTCCATTCCCAATTCAAACCATTGAATAGAATAACCACTAGGCAATTGAGCTTCTGGCAAATTAGAAAGATTTTCTCTTATCATTGTCAATCGCAACCCACCTGAATTGGTCATTTTAATTCCTTTCATTTTTCTTACTTCCCCATTTGCAAATTATAAATAAAATAACCCATAAAACATCCTCTATTCGCAAATGAGAACAAATGCACGAACAATTTATGCAAGCCGCTATTAATGAAGCTTTAAAATTTAGACAAACAAAAACCGGTGGGCCTTTTGGTGCCGTAATCGTCAAAAACAATGAAATTATTTCTTATGGTAGCAATATGGTGACCGTTCAAAATGACCCAACCGCACATGCCGAAATTGTTGCCATTCGAAACGCATGCAAAAAACTAAACAGTTTTTCGTTGGCTGGTTGTCAAATATTTTCCAGTTGCGAACCATGCCCTATGTGTTTATCTGCCATTTATTGGTCGCGCCTAGAAAAAGTATATTTTGCAGCCAACAGAAAAGATGCTGCACACATCGGTTTCGACGACGATTTTCTATATAACGAAGTGCCAAAAAGCATCAACGATAGATCGATACCGTTTCAACAAATGAAAATCGCCACGGCCTTAGACCCTTTTACCTCTTGGCAAAAGTGGGAAGAAAAAATCAAATATTAAGCGAAATTTTGTTGTAACTACTCAGCAAATTTTAGACTCGCCAGTAGAGACGGGTTTGAAACCCGTCTCTACTGCGTCAATTGTAAAAAAATTAAAAATACACTGAGTAGATACACTTTGTTTTTTATTCTTTTTTAGGCAGTTTTGATAAAGCCAGCAAAATATCAAGTGGCTCCATGCGTTTTCTATAATCAGTATCACAAAATGCCGCTACAATTTTACCTTCTCTCGAAATAACAAAAGTTCCGGGAACAGGCAAGGCCGTGCGACCAACGCCATTAAATGCTTCTAAATCTAAAAAAAACTTTTCCTTATATAATTTTGTTAACTCTGCAGGCATCTCATGGTAAACCTTATAATTTTTCGCAATTGCATAATCGGCATCTGAAACAATATCAAAATTTCCCTGAAATTTTATTTTTAAATCTTTTGATTTTTCTTCTGTTTGAGGAGAAACCGTTATTAAATTTGCATTTAGCTTTTTAAATAATGGTAAACTTCTCTGTAATACAGACATTTCAATATTACAATAGGGGCACCAACTACCGCGAAAAAAACTTAATACAACTGGACCTTCTTCAAGCTTTTTAGATAATTTAATTATTTTGCCATCAGAATTTTTAATTTCAAAATCAGGAGCTTGATCTCCGACTTTTAAACCAGGTGCTGGCAAATCTTTGGCTATTTTTTCAGCGGCTTCTCGCATTACGGTTTTATCGTTTTCAGGTACTGGCTTTTTTTCAGACTCTTCTATTCGTTTTTGGGCTAGGTCTTTATACACTGGCAAAACTTCGGATGAAGTATCTTGAGCAAAAACAGATTGCATACAAATTAAGCATATCAATATCAGATTTCTAACCATAATTATTTCTTTCAGAAAAATGTAATTATTAACCAATTGATATTTAAGCAAAAGTTTAAAAAAAATCATTAAAAAAATTCCAAACAAAAACACTGAAAACCAGCTTACTTCAAGCCCGCCTTTAATTACCATAAACAGAACTTTTGCCTAAATTTCAAGAAAAGCAAGATTGCTGATCAAAAGCGATATATCAAAGAATTAATATATCATAATAAGACGATGATTTTTAGTTATCACTAGGTTTTTTTGCAAATCTTGATAGTATAAAAAGAACGATTTTTTAAGTCGGATTCAACCAAAATTTTTAAACTTAAGACCAACAACTTGACTATATACTAAATGAGGAACTAATATGAAATTTGACAAAGCAAAACCAGTCTGGTTAAAAGGCAAAATGTTGGAAATGAATATTATGGCTGGCTTTAAATGTATTTTCGATTCAGATAAAACAAAAAAAACAAAAATAAAAATTGCCGGTTCAACCGTCTTTAAAGTATATGTCAATGGTGCTTTTGTTTATTTTGGCCCAGACCGTACAGCCCATGGGTTTGCAAGAGTTAAAATACTAAATATTTCTGAGTATCTTATAAGCGGGTCAAATATTCTTAGTGTTGAAGCCTGTGGCTACAATGTAAATGGGTATGGGCAAATCAACGAGCCTTCGTATATACAAGCAGAAATTCTTGAAAACAATGTTGTTGTCAAATTTACAGACACTTTTAACAAAAACTTTTCAGCCTATCACCTTACACAAAAAACTCAAAAGGTGCAACGCTACTCCTATCAACGCTCCTTTGCAGAAGCCTACAACCTAAACTCTAGTTCAAACGATTGGCAAAAATTCGATTCAACTACTCCTAAGTTTTTATTAGAAGATGCCCCCACTAGAAAATTTTTGGACTGTACGGCACCGACCGCTGATTTTTCATTAGAACAAAGTGAAAAATTAATTGAAACGGGCAATCTAGAAAACTTAGAAAACCCAGCTCCTCTTTTCAGAGATAGAGCCATTGCAAAAATCAGCAATGAAATTTTAGGTTTTCCCATCGATAATCTTACATTTCTTTTAACCGATATGCTGCATCACATAAAACCAGTTGTCGGACAAAAACAGAATCGTTCCGATGATCAGTCTGCATCAATCAAAACCATGCAATACGCACTTTGGAAAATAAAGAAAAACTTCTCAGGTTTTATTACATTTACCATACATATTGCGAAAACTACTAAATTAGCGATAACTTTCGATGAAATTCTAACGGACGATAAAATTAAATTCACACGCTTGGGTAGTTGCAATATTGCTTATTATGAATTGGAACCTGGAGAATACTGTATAGAATCCTTTGAGCCCTACACTTTTCAGTTTTTGCAATTTAATATACTAGAAGGCGATGCAATAGTTAGAAATGTTGGCATTCGTCATGTTAGATGCAAGGAAACGAATCGGGTTTCCTTAAAATCTAATGATCGCGATATGGAATTATTATTTGAAACAGGCATCGAAACTTTTCGCCAAAATGCAGTAGATATCTTTATGGATTGCCCCTCACGCGAAAGAGCTGGTTGGCTATGCGATAGTTATTATACAGGGCGTGCCGAAAAAGATTTAACCGGTAAAAGTTTAATTGAAAAAGCCTTTTTGGAAAACTATGCTGTGGCAGAAGGGTTTAAACATTTACCGCAAGGTATGGTCGCCATGTGCTTTCCTGCTGACAACTACAACGGAAATTTTATACCCAATTGGTCACTATGGATGATCTTAGAAATTGAGGAATATCTAAATAGAACTGGCGATATAGCTTTAGTTTTTCAGTTACAAAAAAAGGTAGAGGGTTTGTTTCAGTATTTTGAAACACTCGTAAACGAATTAGGTTTACTTGAAAATTTAAAAGGATGGATCTTTGTAGAGTGGTCAATGGCCAACAAGTTTGTCGACGGAATCAACTACCCTAGCAATATGTTATATGCCGCGGCACTTGAATGTGCTGATCGGCTATACAAAAAGCCTGAATACACGGAAAAGGCAAAGAACATTAGAAGCCAAATAGTTAGCAATTCATTTAACGGCAAATTTTTTAGAGACCAGTCTTTACGCGTTGATGGTCAAATCAAACACACTGAAAACTACAGTGAAACTTGTCAATATTTTGCATTTTATTTTGGGCTTGCAACCCCTCAAACCCATGCGGAATTATGGGCAGTACTCACAAATTCCTTTGGGCCTGACCGTGTTAAAAACAAATTATACCCCGAAATACACCCTTCGAACGCATTTATTGGCAATTTAATGCGAATGGATTTATTAGGTAAAAACGGGTTAATAGAAAAACAATTGGAAGAAATCAAAAAATATTACCTATTTATGGCAAATGAAACAGGAACTTTTTGGGAAAATGACAATCGCGGCGCAAGTCTCAACCATGGCTTTGCTTCCTGTATTTGTCATTTTTTTGTGCGAGATATCATTGGCATCAAAGTTAACGATCAAATCAAACAAATCACTTGGCGTTTGCAGGCCTTACCTGACAAATCGTTTCAATTAACCTTACCTATTGGTGATGCGATAACTAAGTTTTCTGTTGAGTTCAAGAATAATAAAATTATCTATTCTTATTCCATACCCAGCAATTACCGCGTGGAAATTATAGAGCACCCAATTTATACATCACAGGTAATCAACATCTTGAACGGATGAGGTTAATGGCGCTGATGTAATGATTTTTTAATCTTTGTTTGAGGCTATCAACGATTTATGTATAGCCTCAACATATTTATTTAATTGTTCTTGGCTTTTTTCACCTTTTAGAAATGAATCACGCAAACCTTTTGTGAGCTCCAACTGCACACCTTTTTTAGACAAATTGCAGTTTGCTATGTTTTTCGGGTTCTTTGCACCCAATTCTTTAGGTGCTTTAGCTACTTTAAAACCTGCCTCAACCAGATGTTTTTCAATAAGTTCGATTAACTCCAAGTCTAAGCCACCTAAGTTTGTGGTTAAATCGCCACCTGCCATACCATGTACTGAAATCGTTTTTTGGGATTTACCGACAATTTCTTTTGCTAGCTTTTCATCAAAATTAGTGGAAGTAATATGCAAAACAGCGTTACTACCTTTTTTTATACCTTCAAAAGAATAATAGTTGTAATTGCCTTTTGTTGCTAAAAGTTTAGCTACTTCCGAAGAGCCTTTTTCAATCTTACCCCCATGAATAGCTATCACAGCAACAGAGGAGTCCGTCTGCACACTGCTGATAATATAATCTTCACCTTCTTTTTCATTTTGCCGCAATTCAGAGATATTTTTATAGGTATCTTTACCAAAGCAGAATGAAAACAGCAATAGCAATAGAATAAGAATACGAAATCTCATGGGTTATTGTTTCAAAGTTTAAGGGGAACCTAGCAAACGAATAATTTTATTTAACAAAACATCGCCCCCTTTTGTTTTTATTTCTTTAATTTTAAACCCCGTTTCAAACAAACTGTTTTTTGCTTTACCACAGCGACTTACTTCTACCAATAGCTCTAAGCTAATATCTTTTAGCTCTTCGTGATAATCATCTTCTATGAAAAGACTAAAACAATCGCCTTTTTGAAATTCTTCTTTACCCAAAATAGATAAGCCCACATGATTAAGATCGACAACGCGGCCAGCTTCAGCCCCTTTGGCAATGTGAGCCCACGGGTGAAAAAGCATATCATTTCTAGGCACCATTCTTCTTTCGCTCATACTAATATGCCTCCACAGGTAAATAAATAGTAAACATGGTTCCTTTGCCTATCTTGCTACTGATACTAATAGAACCTCCTAATTTTTCGACCTCCAATTTTACCGCACTCATCCCAATGCCTCGACCGCTTGTACTAGTCATTCTACGACTAGTCGAAAAGCCTTCCTTAAAAATTAATTTATATTTATCTTCAACTGACATGGCAGCCACATGATTTTTAGAAATCATATTTTTCTGCAAAGCCTTTTCTACCAAAATTTCAGGGTCAATACCTCGACCATCATCTTCTATGGATAAATACAAACCATCATCACCAGTTTGCACACGAATTCTGATAATCGCTTCTTCGGCTTTTCCACGCTCTAATCTTTCACTGGGCGTTTCGATTCCATGATCAACACAATTCAAAACTAAATGCACAAACGAAGTAAAAAATGGTTCTAATAATTTTTCATCCACCAAAACATCACCACCACTGATAAATAATGGCGAAATCTTTTTCTCTTGTCGAATGCTCATTTGTTGCACAATTTCTGTGTATTGAAGCACGAACTTTTTAATTTTAACAAATGTTACTTCCTTTAATTTGCGATACAATGAACTTCTAAGTTTAATTTCATCAATTTGTTTTATGATACCTTCAAATTCGCTCAAATATAAATTAGAAACTTGAAAGCTTCTTTCCATTGATTTTTCTGGGTCAAAGATTTCATTAAAAATTCTTTCTGTCTCATCGATATGAGTCTCTAACCCGATTTTTAGATCTGGCAACATCGCAATCAATTTAGCTTTAAACACCTCATCAATTGCGATTTCACCATCGCGGCCTAAAAGTAAATGTTTCTCAATGGTATCGCCCAAATCGCGTAATGTGCGCACACCAAACGCGGCGGCGTTCCCGCGAATAGTATGCACCAACCGAAAAGCATTACCAACATTTTCTTGAGGGTTACCTTCTAATAAACGCTCACTTATTTCTTGAATCTCTTTTATGCTTTGGTAACAAACTTCTAAAAATTTACGATAACGACTTTTATCCCTTAAAATATTTAAGATAAACTCCAGTCGGCCTTCCTTGATTGACAATTCGTTGGAAACCTTTTTTTCACGCGTAATATCAAGAACAAAAACCACAACCTTTTCGATGTTATTGGTGCCTTCGCTTCTTGCAACCGGACAAAAATGGTAACGCAAATCAATGAATTTTTGTTTCTTACGCTCGCCGTGCTCCGTCTTCGGCAAGGTGCTCTCACAAGTTAGCAAACCTACTAAATCCGAAAATGGCATTTTATTAAACGGAATGATGGACAACCATTCATTAAAATAATCTCGGTCAGCCTTCTCTGTATACAAAACTTCCGAAATATGTTTAGATAAAAAACTATCGCCAAAAAAGATTTTGCAAACTTCCGAATAGTCTTTGTCTATTCGACCATCTGCATAAAAAGCAAGCACTCCAATAGGGCTATTTTTAAGATGCCAAGAATCATAGCGCGAACGCTCTTCTACGATTTTATTCAACAATTGAATTTGATTATGAAATAATTTCTGGTTTTGATCCAAAGTGTCTTGTAGGCTGCGAATTCGTGCGTCATTTTCTGATAACGCTTTTTCTTCATCATCGACTTTATGCAATAATTTTAAATTCCAAATTGAATACCCAATAAAAAACAAACCAAGCAATATCAGCAAAGTCGTGAGTGCATTTCGATCAAAAAGCTCTTCAAACTTACTAAAGTGAAATATCAAACTACTGGCAATACAAATCAACCCTAATAAAAGGGTAATGCCTAATGAGCCTAGTATACGCCACTTCATAATTTTCTAATTCGATGAAAGTTGTTCTCTTTTGAATACAAAAAGATAATTTTATCATTGTTCCCTCTATGGGCAAGACACAAATTAGCTACAGACTGTATTAAAAATGCAACTTACCAGAAATTTCAAATGGAACAGAAAACACTAAAAAGAAAAGTTAAAATTGTAATATTCACAGACCTCTTACCAAGAACCCAAAAAACTTACTTCTTGCAAATAGACTTTTTCTCTTTTTAAACATTATTGCATAAAAAAAACAGCGTAAGGCCAGAAACAAGCTCTAACACAATCATTCTACATCAGAATCAAGAACTAGACACTTGATAATGGTCGAAACTGATAACCACCTAAATAGCCTTTCATTTTTGCATTTGTAATTATTTTATAAGCAGATGTTTTATCGCTAGAAGCAAAAGTGGGAGGTGTTAAACCAAGCTGAATTGCAGCCTGATAATAAAAATCCTTTCGCAAAGGGTGTTCGTCACAACATACATTAAAAATCGAATTTTCGAATTTTCGTTTTAAAAACTCAATTGTAATTTGAATGCAATCCTCAAGATGCACTAAATTTACTGGGGCATTGCCATCCTTTAAGTCTCGCTTTTCGGCTAAAAATCTGCCTGGGTTTCGATCAGCACCTATCAAACCTGCAAAGCGCAAAACGATTGTTTTTAATTGCTTCTGATTCAAAAAATACTGCTCTGCTTTTAAAAGGGCTTTGCCCGAGTCTTTTTCTGGAAAAACTTCTAAATGCTCTTCTGTACTTGATTGTCTGTCGGGGTATACTGAAGTGGAACTAATAAAAATAATATTTTTTAAATTGCTAATTTTAATAAAGGCTTCCACAGATCGCATTTGTTCAAAATAATAATCAACAATATCGGGGCGTCTTTCAGGGGGGATGTTTAAAATCAAGACTTCCGAATCAAAGAAGGTAGCGTCAATTGAATCAACTTTTTCATTTGGCAACCGTATTAAAAATGGTTGTATTTTGCAATCTGTTAATACAGCCAACTTATTCGCATCTGTAGTCGACCCTTTAACTGAATATCCTAATTCTATTAATTTTTTACCAAGGGGCAGGCCATACCAACCACAGCCAAGAATACTTATTCTTTTTTTTTCGTTCAAAATATTTCTCAAAACAAAAATAGCTCAGTTTATTTATTAAGTTTATTTACTTTATTTGCCAAGCAAATCTTTAAGTCGTTTTCGAATCATGTCTTTTTTACGCTCCGATTTTAGAGTCACAATCAAATTCTCAAAATACACTAGAGCTTCATCCTTTCGGCCTTGCAAACACAAAGTGTCACCTATCCCTATTTGGGCATCCCATTGTGTTGGCTTTTCTTTCAGAAGCTTAGAATAGACTTCGATACTTTCGGCATATTTCTTATTACTGGCATAAGCTTCTGCCAGCAAAATATTCGGTTCAATTAAATTGGAGTGTAATTTTTGAGCTTTTAATGCGTACTCTAAAAATTTTTCTACCTTTTTTTGTTTTTGCATTTCCTTACAAAGGATGATCAAATGCTCTTTGTCTTCAGGGTTATTTTTTAACAATTTCTCTGACCACAAATAGGCATCGCTTAATTTTAGCTTATGCCCTAGGTCGGCTAATTGCCGTATAGTTTCTTCGTGCTCTGGGAATTTTTTATGCAAATCTTCAAAATGCCCATAGGCTTCCGTTAAACGGTTCTGACCAGCTCTAATTTCGCCTTGCATATAAAGCCCTTCCAGATCTTCAGGGTTTTCTTTTAAAAACCTTCTTACAATAGTTTCTGCTTCTCGATACTTCTTATTGTCAATAAATTTAGAGGCTTCTAATAAGGTGGCGCTCTGAATACCGCCGATTTTGGCTTCAACAGCCAATAAATAAGAACGACAATTAACACCTTTTTTTAATGCTAACCCAAATGATTCTTGTGCTTTTTTATATTGACCTTCTAAATAATACTTTAAACCTACTTGGTAAATAAACTCTCCGTCGTATGATTTTAAACCATTAATACCCAAAAAATCAAACAAATGGAATTCGCCAAATAAATATGATTTTTCTTTATTCTGATAATCTTTAACCTGAATTGTTTCGCCGTCAAAAGACAAAAGTGTTACCTCAATACCCCGTAATCGCATTTTTTTACCAACGGACAACTTAAGCAAGGTGAAGGCCTGATTACGAGTTGCTAACAAAACATTTAATACGCGACTAATCTCAATCAACTGCTCATTATGGTTATATTCAGGGTTTTCTGAAATGAGCTGCAAAAAAATTTCACGCATTTCCAAGAATTTTGAAGCAACCGCCAGCTCATTACTTTGCACCAAAAATTCTTCAAAAAGTATTTCTGTTTCTTTTTGCTTGACCCTTTCATATTTGGCACGATCGCTAGCTTCTAGTTTTTCAAAATAAGTTTTTAAACGCAATTTATCTATAGAAATCGCTTTAATTTTATGATCGTTAAAAAGATTCAAATGACTTAATATGGCGGTATATTCCTTTTTGCTTTCTAATACCTCAATATTTTTCAATAATTCTCGCCAAGCTTCAATCACAAACTCCTTGTTTTGGCTGGCTTTCTCTGCTTTGCTTTGCAAACTTCTTTCTGCCAAATAACGCCAATAAAAATCTCTAAGATTTTCAATATCTTTACTGTATTGCTTTTTCAACAGGGCAATTTCAACCGCTATTTTATCTTCTGGCTCTTCCTCTATACTTTGACCCAATAAGATATTAGCATGCCACAGAACTAAAACTAATAAAACGATTTGCTTCTTTAAATACAAAATTAAATTCCTTTGTTCATCCAAATTTTTAAGTCATAATGCGAAGTTTATGAGCATCAATTTCCATTAATATTGGTTGCCCATTTACATAACGACGAATATTTTCAATGGTTCTGTTCATCATTCTAAAGTATTGATCTAAAGTTGGCCCGCCTTGATGTGGAATTAATATACATCGACTATGATTTCGCAAGGCAGAATCGCTAGGTAACGGCTCTACTTCGTAAACATCCAAAGCACTAAAAAGTCTGCCAGCTGCATGTTCTTCAGCTAAGGCCTTTTCATCTAAAACATTGCCACGAGCCGTATTCACCAAAACAGCATCATCCTTCATCATTTTTAAAATATTTTTGTTTATCAAATGATTTGTTTCTTTTGTTTTTGCAGCGTGCACAGAAATAATATCCATCTCTCTAAATAATTCTTCTAAAGAACCAACTCTTTTAACATTATACTGTTGAAAGACTTCATCAGGAACATAAGGGTCGTAAGAAAACAATTGAACTTCAAAAGGCACTAATAACTTTGCTAATTGTTGGGCAATCATTCCAAAACCAAAAAGACCAACCTTTCGATTAAAAAGCGATCTAGACTTTAGCTCACTCTCTTCTCGCCAAATTTTTTTCTGATGCGAATTTTCATAGTGCATTCCAAATAATTTTAAACTCGCAAGAATCATCGCAAGAGCACTCTCAGCAATTGTGTGGCTAATACTATCACCCCAATTAGCAAGACGCAAACCGCGTTCGGCATGTATCGGGTCCACTTTACCCACAAATGTTCCTGTAATACTTTGATAAAATTGTGGCTTTATTGGCGCATAATCCATTGGTAAAGGTATAGCCCCCCAACCTCCAATTAGAATATCATATTCGTGAAGTCTCTTTGTAATTTTTTCCTGTGGCTCTTTACGAAGCGTCTCGTGTTCACTTATATTTAATTCATCCAAAATCGCTCTTAATTCCGCTTGAGCTGACTCTGTCATCACTGTATTAAAAAGATACTTGTCGGCTATGTAAATTGCTTTCATTAACGCTACCCTTAAATTTATTCAGGGTGGAATCCTAGCAAACAGGGCAAGGAAATCAAGAAAATGCAAGAAAGAGCTTAAAATAGCTGTTTTTGAGAATCGAGATGAGACAAAATGAAATTTTAGGCGTCAATTGCGTAGCATAATGATATGGGCAATATTGTCTTCGTTATAAGGCTCCCCTTCACGCGTAAAACCAAGACTTTCATAAAATTTCTGCAAATATAATTGAGCCCCAATACGAATTGGCCCCTTACCAAATAACCTCTCGATTTCATTGATAGAAAGTTTCATTAGTTCCCTCCCTGCGCCCTCTCCACGAATAGCTCGAGAAGTAACAACGCGCCCAATAGAAGCTTCAGCATAGGAAACACCTTTAGGTAAAAGCCGCGTATAAGCCACCAAGTCTTTACCAGAATAACCCATAAAGTGATAACATTTAAAGTCTTTGCCATCTAAATCCTGATAGGGGCTGTTTTGTTCCACAATAAATACTTCTGAACGCAATTGTAAAATTGAATACAATTCTTCAGTGCTTAATTCATTAAAATATTTAAGCTTCCATTGAATCTGCATTATTAACTCTAAAATTATGAATTTTTATATTTTGTTTCATACCCAACAACCTTATATTTAACACATAGTAGGCTGATAAGAACCCCCATCATTGCACTATTATAAACAATCTAATAACCAAATATCAGCGACACTACTTAAATTTTAAAAAAAATACTACGGCTCACCTCGCATGAGATCGGCAATTCTACCACCTGGCAATTTTACAGGACCACGCAAAGTGGAATCTTTTGCAAGATGCTCTTCAAACAATTCAAAGCAACGACTTCTGTTGTGATGTAAAATTTCGTCATTCTCTGTTTCAAAATATTCTCCTTCGTCTATCACTTGGAGCGATTCAAAATACGGGGTTATTTTATGTAGCAATGTGGAAATATCCATGTGAACTTGTTCTGGCGCGAACTGGGTTTTTGTAAACTCTTGAATAAAAAGATTTTCATCAAACTCTAATCGAAAAGGTTCGCAATTTTCGTGCAACAACACTTCCAAACCTTTAGTAGGCCCAACATAAAGTGTAGTCTTCTTATTCTGCACTCGATTTAATTGTGCTTTTTTTAAAAAGATGGAATTCGCTTGCCAGCCATTAATTGCAGCAATAGCACTTATTTCGGTCATTAATTCGTCAAAAGCCTGTTCGTTTAAAAGTTTGCCTTCAAAATGAATTGTAATACCCATATCGTTGACTCCAATAAATAGGAATTGCTTATTCGAATATGCCTAAAATTTTACCACCTTTTTAGAATTAAAAAAATAAATTACCATTGAATTTATGATACTCGAGAGTCCAAAGTTTTAACATGCTATTTTGGTTCTTTTTGGGCATTTGGGCTGTTTTTCGCGTTTTGAATTAATTAAATCTATTATTGTATTTACTCCTTTGTAGCCTAAAAGCGCATTTATTT
>Ga0209573_1001950_pt1 | contig 28534 bp, 29 predicted proteins | sample TNRBio252014_DNA_FD_185870 | JGI IMG/M metagenome (GOLD analysis project Ga0209573, IMG submission 185870) | Wastewater treatment Type I Accumulibacter community from EBPR Bioreactor in Madison, WI, USA - TNR Reactor_6/25/2014_ DNA (SPAdes)... | ecosystem: Engineered > Bioreactor > EBPR >...
CGGTCCCGATGCCACGGGCGTGGGTTGGGTGTACCAATATGCGCTGGTCGATAAAAGCGGCAAGCATGACGTATCGCAGCTTCGTTCCTTACAGGATTGGTTCCTGAAATTTGAGCTTGCCACCGTGCGCGGCGTGTCGGAAGTAGCCAGCGTTGGGGGCTTCGTCAAGGAATACCAGGTATTCGCCGATCCGGTGAAACTGCGTGCTTACAGCGTGCCGCTGCTGAGGTTACAGGAAGCCATACGCGCTTCCAGTCAGGAAGCCGGTGGCCGCGTTATCGAACAGGCGGAAACCGAATTCGTGGTGCGCTCAAAAGGCTATGTTACTAAAGTCGAGGATTTGGAAAAGCTGGTAATTAAAGCCGAAGGTGGAACACCGGTGAGGCTTTCAGATGTGGCGCGTATCGTCGAAGGACCAGAACTCAGGCGCGGTGTGACCGAGCTAAACGGCGAAGGTGAAGTAGTGTCTGGCATTGTTATCATGCGCCCGGGTGAGAATGCGCTCAACGTCATTGAGGCAATTCGTAAAAAGATTGAGGCGATCAAGCCGGGATTGCCAGAAGGAGTGGAAATTGTACCAGTCTATGACCGCGCCCCGCTGATTGAAGGCTCGGTGGAATATCTAACGCACAAGCTGATTGAGGAAGCGATTGTCGTTGCACTGGTGTGCCTGATTTTCCTGCTGCATGTACGCTCGTCTTTTGTTGCCATCGTCACCTTGCCGCTGGGCGTGTTGGCGGCATTTATCGTCATGTCATGGCAGGGTATTACCGCCAATATCATGTCGCTGGGCGGTATCGCCATTGCTATAGGCGCGATGGTGGATGCCAGTATCGTGATGGTAGAAAACGCCCACCGCAAATTATCGGAGATGCGTGCAGACGCTACGCTTCAGGAAAAGCGTGATGCTCTCTTGCTGGCAGCAAAAGAAGTCGGTCCCGGATTGTTCTTCTCCCTCCTCATTATCACCGTATCTTTCCTGCCGGTATTTGCTCTTACTGGCCAATCGGAGCGGTTATTCTCACCGCTCGCTTTCACAAAAACCTATTCAATGGCGGCGGCTTCCATTCTGTCTGTGACGGTGGTGCCATTGCTTATGCTATGGCTGATTCGCGGGAAGATATTGCCGGAGGAGCGCAATCCGATTAACCGTTTCTTTATTGCGATCTACCAGCCCATTTTAGCCAAAGCACTCAAGGCAAAGTGGCTGACAATAGCGGTGGCCTGTGCGCTGCTGGTGAGTATGGCAATTCCGATTCTCCGCACCGGCAGCGAGTTCATGCCAGCCCTTTATGAGGGCGATTTGCTCTATATGCCGACCACGCTTCCGGGTGTTTCCATCACCAAGGCCAAGGAAATTCTGCAAACTACCAACCGTGCGATTAAAACCGTGCCGGAGGTGGAAACCGTGTTCGGTAAGGCAGGTCAGGCGGAAACGGCAACCGACCCTGCTCCCATCTCGATGATCGAAACATGGATACGCCTCAAGCCGAAGGATGAATGGCGCGATGGCTTAACTACCGAGATGCTGATTAAGGAGTTCGACTCCTTAACCAAAATGCCTGGTCTGGTGAACAGCTTCGGTTATCCCATCAAAATCCGCATCGACATGGTAACGACAGGTATTCGCACGCCCGTGGGTATTAAAATCTCCGGCAGTGACCTTAAAACCATTGGCGATGTGGCGGTGCAGGTTGAACAGGCGGTGAAGGATGTTCCGGGAACACGCTCTGCCTTCGCTGACCGCGTAGTGGGTGCGAAATACCTTGAAATCGAGCCAAACCGTGAGGCAATCGCCCGCTACAATATCGACCTCGGCATGGTGCAAGATGTGATTGCCACCGCACTCGGCGGGATGAAAATCACTGAATCGGTACAAGGGCGCGAACGCTACGGCATCATGCTACGCTATGACCGCCCGTTCCGTGAATCCATCGAAGACGTGCAGAACATCCTTGTTGCCGCGCCGAATGACGCGCAAATACCATTAGGGGAGCTGGCTTCGATTAAAATCACTAACGGACCACCGATGATTATATCAGAAAATGCCCGTCTCAATGGCTGGGTGTTTGTAGACATCGCAGGGCGTGACATTGGCAGTTATGTGAAGGAAGCGCAAAAGATTGTGGCTGAGAAGGTCAAACTGCCAGCCGGATATTCCATCGGCTGGTCAGGCCAGTTTGAGCAGATGCTCGAAGCCCGCGAACGACTTAACTTCGCCATCCCTACCACAATTGCCATTATCTTCGTGCTGCTGGTAATGCACTTTGGCAGGCTCGACCGCACACTGATGGTGATGCTGTCGTTGCCGTTTGGGTTAATCGGTGGCGTATGGACGCTCTATCTTGCTGACTATAACTTTTCTGTCGCCGTGGCGGTGGGGTTCATCGCGCTGGCAGGTATCGCAGTGGAAACAGCGGTCGTAATGCTGATTTATCTCGATCATCAGGTGCGCCAGCACCCGCCACAAAACCGCCAGCAGCTTTTCGATGCCGTGATGCACGGCGCGGTACTGCGCGTCCGCCCTAAACTGATGACGGTTTCAGTGATTATCGCTGGCTTGCTTCCGGTATTCATTACCGACGGCCTCGGCGCGGACGTGATGCGTCGCATCGCCTTGCCGATGGTAGGGGGAATGATTAGCACCACGCTGTTGACCCTAATCGTAATCCCAGTGGTTTATTACTTATGGGAAGGGAGAACCAGTATCCGAAAGATACCCCGTGCTAAATAAGATATCTTATTATAAAGAGCGTAAACTTAACGTATGCATCCATATCAGCACCAAAAACATGCACGCGCATCGTGTCAGCACGATATCAACAATAGGCTTGGCAATGTTTGGAAATGTGCGTAGATTGACACCGCGCCGTTAGGTGCTGAAACCCGCTGATTTTGGTATTGTTTGGCATTTATTGTTATTGTTAATCAATAACTTAAATGGCTTTCGTAATGCGTAGGTCGGAGGTTCGAGTCCTCTAGGCGGCACCACGCTTCGCCTTCGGCTATGCGTGGCGCAGCCACGAATGGGCGATCTTAGGCGAAGCAGTGCCCTGCATAGCTCCGCCAGGAGCGAAGCACGGGCTGGAGCAACATATGTGGTACGTTTACATTATCCGTAGTGTTAAATTTCCAGAGCAGGAATACACCGGCGCATCCGAGGATTTGAAACAGCGTATCGCAGACCATAATGCAGGTAAATCTACGCACACAGCAAAATATGCGCCGTGGGAATTGTTGTGGTATTGTGCATTTCCTGATAAATATACAGCTCTTGAATTTGAAAAATATTTAAAATCCAATTCTGGTAGGGCGTTTGCTAAAAAGAGGCTGATTAATAAAAAAGTAGGGGCATGTCTGTAACTTTAGCTGTAGTCGAAATATCAAAGAGTGGTGAGTCAAAACCTCTTGGCCGTCATGATTTTTTCAGCATACCATCACCCGGTGATCGTCTTGTTTTACCTCCTGTGGAATGGGTGATCTTGAGATTATGGAAGTGTTGTATGTGGAGCACGCACCTGTTCCACAAAAAATGAGAGAACTAAGGGCTTGGAAAGATTCGGAGCCTAAAATAGTAGCAATTTACGTCAAACCAATCTGGATGAGTTAAATTATATCGATTCCCATAGGAAGGGTTTACCATCCAGTTGCGGCGGGGACTTGTAAATCTCCGTCCAGTCTTTTATAACCACCTGTAATTTCTTAACCCGGTTCGAGTTTAGTCCGCTTGAGGGCACCTTTTACCTGTTTCAGGTCGTCCACCATTTACGCGAGCGCAAAGCCTTTACCCGCTTTCACTTTTTCCAGATTTTTCTTAAATATCTCGTAGCGGTCGTGGGCACGGTCGGAAGAACCCAGATAATGGGAGCTTAAATATTGCCCCAGGAGCTGCTGCATGGGCGAAGGTGCCTCGCCCTCGGGCGTTGGGGGATTGGTTTCGGGATTAAGCAATTCCTCTACCTTTACCCCCTGAAATGTTTGCCCCCGCGGCGGTAGCAAATGATCGCGCAGCGTATCTGCCCCTCCGCTTTCTAGTAATTCCGTGGTTTTGTTTTTCAGTTGTTCCAGTGAGGCTGGAGCTACAGGGGGATCAAATGTGGTGCCTTTAGGGTACTGCGCTCCTGCAATATCCACCAGCGTATTGTCAGGCAGCAGGTTAAAGTAATGGAGGCTATGTTTGCCATTGGCAGTGGTATCGGTACAGAGGATGTCACCACCCAGTTCCTCTTGCACCAGAAGCGCCGTAACTTCGGATTGCCCGCATCCGCCCTCAATTTCTTTCCTCCAGTCGTCATGAGAGGAGGTACCTAAAGTCCACGCCGTGGGGATATTTTTTTTGAGTGAAGCGAGTTTCAGTTTGTCGGTGTGTTGCATAAAAATTTCCCTGTTTTTGAAAGGTATAATTTTCTGTGCGCCATCCGCAAGGAGATTAACACAGGGTTCACCGAATCTTCACATGAGAATGATTCTTATTTTCCTTGACAGGGGAGGCATCGGGTTTTATCTCTGATCCCCTGATTGAGCTATTGAGAGAGAGAAAATACGCATGAGACGTCTATTATTCCTTCCTGTTTCCGCCCTGTTGCTGGGCAGTGCCTTCACCCTGCCGGCACGGGCGGCGGAGCCGTTGCCTGCTGCGACGGTGCAAGCGGTCGCCGCCGAATATGCGGCACTGGTCTATGTGACTTACTGGGAGGCGTATCGGGACGCGCAAACTCTCCAAAAGGCGGTGGATGCGTTCCTTGCCGCGCCTTCCGCGGAAACGATGGAGGCTGCAAAGGCGGCATGGTTGAAGTCGCGTGATTCCTACGGCCAGTCGGAGGCGTTCCGTTTTTACGAAGGGCCTATCGATTTTGTGGATGAAAAGACGGGTGAGGAGGGGCCGGAAGGACGTCTGAATGCCTGGCCGCTGAACGAAGCCTATATCGATTATGTGCAGGGGAACCCCAAAGCGGGGATTATTCAGGACACGCGCCTTCCCATTACCCGCGAAACGCTGATGAAGAAGAATCAGGGAGAGGATGAGGCCGACATCACTACCGGGTATCATGCGATAGAGTTTCTCCTGTGGGGGCAGGATCTCAATAAGGATGGGCCGGGTGCGCGCCCCTTTACGGATTATCTCCCCGGCGATGAAATCCGACAGCGGCGGCGGACGTACCTTCAGGAAGCAACCGCCCTGTTGGTGGACGATGTCTATTTTCTGGTAAAAAGCTGGGAGCCGGAAGAGAAAAATTACGCGGCGGAATTTGTAAAACGCAAGGATGCGCTTTCCCCTATTCTTACCGGCATGGTGACATTGTCGGGGTTTGAGCTGGCTTCCGAGCGCATGGCCACGGCACTGGATTCAGGAGATCAGGAAGACGAGCATTCCTGCTTTTCCGACAATACGCATAAGGATTTCATCGCCAATGAGCAGGGGATCGCCAATATTTTCTTTGCCAGCTACGGTAAGGAGGATAAAGGCACCAGCCTCTATGATGTGCTGAAGCAAGAATCTCCCTCCCTGGCGGAGAAGCTTGCGGCGCATATCCGGCAGGTGCAGGGGATGCTGGCGGCGTTGCCCCATCCGATCGACCGCGAAATACTGGCGACTCCCGAAGACAGTCCCGCCCGCGCTCAGATGGAAGCGGCGATTGTCGCGCTGCAGCAACAGGCGGATCTATTGAAGGAAGCAGGCAAGGCGCTGGGCGTTTCCGTGGAGATGGTCAGCGAGTGACGAGGCATTTTCCGCATGTTGTCGCTCCCGCTTTGATGGGAGCGTTGTTGTTCTGCTCCCACGCCTATGCAGATAGCGTCGTGCATGACAGACGCTCCGGTGGGGCGACGACGGTTTCCGGTATTTCACGCGATGCGTTTGCAAAGCCTGCGGCTAATTTGCCGACCGCGAAACTGCGGGATTTTACGTTTGGCAACAAGATGTTCAACACCAACTGGGTGACGGCGCCCGCTTCGGTGACGACGCTGGACGGGCTGGGGCCGACATTTAACCGCGTCTCCTGCTCCTCCTGCCATTTTAAGGATGGTCGCGGCAGGCCGCCCCAGTCGCCTGACGATACGATGGATTCCATGCTGATTCGTCTGAGCATCCCGGGCAAGGCGGAAGATGGCGGCCCCCTGCCGCATCCCGCTTACGGCGGGCAGCTCAATGACCGTGCGGTGCCCGGCGTGCCTGCGGAGGGGCGCGCCAGCGTGCGCTATGAAGAGTTGCACGGGGAGTATGGCGACGGCACGCCTTATACTCTTCTTAAGCCGGTCTATCGCTTCCATGCTATGGCGTTTGGCGCATTGGATGAAAACACCCTGTTTTCTCCGCGTGTGGCTCCCGCCGTATTTGGGCTGGGTCTGCTCCAGGCGGTGCCGGAAGAAACGCTGCGCGGATGGGAAGACCCGCAGGATTCCGATGGAGACGGTATCTCCGGCCGTATCAACCATGTGCCGGGCCCCGATGGTGCGCTTACCGCCGGGCGTTTCGGCTGGAAGGCCAATGTTGCGACATTACGCCAGCAGGATGCAGGGGCGGCGCAGGGCGATATGGGGGTGACGACCAGCATGAATCCGGAAGAAAACTGCCCTGCACCGCAGGAAGCGTGTCGCGCCGCGCCGCATGGCGGGGAGCCGGAAATGAGCGATAAGCAGCTGGATAAAATGACGTTCTATGTGCATACATTGGCGGTGCCTGCGCGGCGGGATATTTCCGATCCGGTGGTAATGAAAGGCGCAGTGCTGTTTGAGGAGGCGGGCTGCATCTCCTGTCATAAGCCTGTGGTGAAAACGGGCGATTATGAGATCGGGGAAGTCGCGCATCAGGAGATACAGCCGTTTACGGATTTGCTGCTTCACGATATGGGAGACAAACTGGCCGATGGCCGCCCGGATTATGAAGCGACCGGAAATGAATGGCGTACTCCGCCGCTTTGGGGCATTGGATTGGTGCAGGTGGTAAATAAGCATACGCGATTCCTGCATGATGGCCGCGCCCGTAATCTGGAGGAAGCCATATTGTGGCATGGCGGGGAAGGGGAAAAGGCGAAGGAGCATTTTCGTACCCTGCCAAAACCCGACCGCGAGGCGCTGATCACTTTTCTGAATTCGCTATAATGCCGGTGCTTCAGGCTTGCGCAGGTGGCGTTACGCGGAGAATCTCCGGCGGATTGAAGGTGAGGGCGTCAGCGGTAATGACGGGAAAATTCTCCTCCAGAAATAAGACAAGTTCGCTTTCACCGCCGCCTATGGGCGCAATCTCCAGAATATCCCCTGCGCCGTAATTATGGAATGCTTTGACGAGACCATACTCCGTGCCGTCTTTCAGCCGCACCGGCAAACCGATCAGATCCTCGATAAGAAACGTTCCTTCCTTCGCGGCGGGCAGCCGGTTGCGGGGGACGCATAACTCCACGCCGCGCAGGGCTTCTGCTTGCTCGCGCCCGGTAATGCCGGTTATTTCACACAAAAAAAGCTCCTTGAGACGACCCGTAATACGCAGGGAAAACTCCCGCGTGCCTTCCTTGTCGGTCAGCGGGCTGTAATCGGCTATTTTCTCGGGGATTTCCGTATAGGTTTTGATTTTGACGATACCCCGCACGCCATGGGCGCCCGTAATGACGCCCAGAGGAATGAGTTTTGTGGGCTGGGATGTCCTCAAAGGAGTCTAGCTTCTGCGGGTAACCATGTATTGTGCCAGATGGCGCAGCGTATCGGCCTTTTTGTCGAAGCCCGCCAGATGCGCTACGGCCTGCCGTGCCAGAATCTGCGCCTGCTCGCGTGCGCGTTCAATGCCCATGGAAGCCACCAGCGTTGCTTTGCCGCGATCCTTATCTTTCCCCACTTCCTTGCCCGCCTCTTCACGAGTGCCTTCGGCATCCAGCAGGTCATCGGTAATCTGGAACGCCAGCCCCATATCGTGCGCGTAACGGCACAGGGCGCGGCGCTGAGGTTCGGGCGCTTTCCCCAAAATGGCGCCCGCTTCGCAGGAGATGGCGAACATTTCTCCCGTCTTGAGGCGTTGCAGGCGGATGATTTCATCCACCGACAATTCCTTGTTTTCAGCTTCCAGATCAAGCATCTGGCCGCCGCACAGTCCCCGCCATCCCGCCGCACGCGCTACCGAGCGGATCAGCTCGCAGCGCACCGCCGGGTCGGGGTGGACATCCGGGTCGGCCAAGACCTGAAAGGCCAGCGCCTGTAAGGCGTCACCCGCCAGGATCGCCGCCGCTTCACCGAATTTTATATGGCAACTGGGCTGTCCGCGGCGCAAATCGTCATCGTCCATTGCGGGCAAATCGTCATGAATGAGGGAGTAGGTATGGATAAACTCCATCGCCGCCGCGGCATACAGGGAAGTTTCCTTGGAAACGCCAAACAACGAGGCGCAGGTAACGGTGAGGAAGGGGCGCAAACGCTTGCCTCCCGAGAGGGCGGAATAACGCATGGCTTCCAGCACATGCGCTTCGCCGCCGACGGCGCTGCCTTCCTCCTCAGCGTGGCGGCTGGTGAGGGAAATGACCGTCGAGGAACGGTCATTGGGATTGGGCAGCAGGCGCCCCATCACTTCATGTAAATCCTCGGATACTTCTCCGAGGGCGGATTGCAGGTCAAACCCGGTATCTTTAACGATGCGGATCATGTTGCCTCAAAAGGTTCGGTGGTGAGTGTGTTCTCGCTGGAGCGCGAGAGTTTTTCGACTTTCAGCCGGGCTTCCTCCAGCTTTTTCCGGCATTGCTCCTTCAAGGCGGTGCCGCGGGCATAATCCTCGATGGATTGCTCCAGGCTCGCCTCACCAGATTCCAGGCGACGGACAATTTCCTCCAACTCGGCCAATGCCTGTTCGAAGCTCAGGGTAGTCAGTGTGTCGCCCGGTTTTTGCATAGCGAGGGAGTGTATGAAATTAGGCCACGCAGGGCAAGTGTAAAGAGGTGAGGGGGGTGGTTACACTTTCTTAATGCATGTTATTCATTAATTTGTTAATATTTAGATACCCAATGGAGGAGTTATGTATAAAGCAACGTCAGCAATTCTGGCGGCGGGGGTGACGGCTCCACTTCTTGCCACCAATGGACAGATTCTCAATGATATCCGCGATCACGCCAGCCGCATGAGCTTGAGCCCGGGACTGCCATCCGTTCAGTTGAATCTTTCCCAGGCGGATATAGAAGCCTTCCTGCAGAGTCCGGAGCAATTACTCGCCTTCTTGCAGTCCATGTGGCGCGCCACCCAGCCTTATACCCAGAATCTTGGGGGATTGCAGGGAGAGGCGCTCGCCGACTTCCACGCAAGCTCGGTACCGTATGCGGGCAATGCGTCGTTTTTCGGCGGATATAATCCCTCCACCCTGGGCGATTTGTATGAAGAAGCCTATCCCGGTTACCATCAGGCGATGGCGCAGTATCGCCAGCCTTCGTCGGATAGCGGCTTCCGTCCGGGGATGTTCGACGGAATGCGCCCTCTGGGCGGTATGGGGCTGGGCAATGCGATCAGCGGGCTGGTGGCTCCTTATCCGGGCTATACCTCCCAGGCAGAGTTTAACGACATCGTTTTCGACGAATAACCCCGCTTCCTGCGCCCCTGGCCGGAAAACCCCCTCTGGAGGCTCTGCACAATCGTGGGGCGTGTACGCCTTTGCCTACTCCCAGGGGCCATGACGACGCGCCCATGGGCGGGGAGCGGACGCTTTCCGGTCGATACGTTCCGGCGGTTGTTCCTCCTCCCTTCCTCCCATCATGATGAGAGCGCGGATACGATCCTCAATCGGCGGATGCGTGGCAAACAGGCCAAAGAACCCCGCTTTATTCTCGATCATCATCTGGCGTACATCGTCCGGCACGGCAGGAAGTTCCGCATGGCCGGAGATTTTCTTCAAAGCGCGAATCAACGCATCAGGATTCTTGGTCAATTCCACCGATCCGGCGTCCGCCAGATATTCCCGGCTGCGCGACAGCGAAAAGCGAATGGCGATGGCCAGTACATACCCCACCCCCAGCAAGGCAAAGGCGACGAGCAGGGCGCGGCCATCGCGCCTGCGTCCCGCGCCTCCCCCATACGCGAACATGCGGTAGATCATCTCGCAGACGAAGGTAATGATCCCGGCAAAAATCACCGCAATAATCAGCAGTCGCACATCCTTATGGCGGATATGTGAAAGCTCGTGCCCGATGACCGCCTCCAGCTCGTCCCTGTCTAGCGCCTCAATGATGCCCCGCGTCAGTGTGATACGATAGTTTTTTTCATTAATGCCGCTGGCAAAGGCGTTCAGTGCCGGAGTGTCCATAATCTGAAGCTTCGGCGTGACCATGCCCCGCGAAATACAGAGATTCTCAAGCAGGTTGTAAATGTCAGGCGCGTCGGTGCGCTCTATTGGCTGCGCACCCGTTGCGGCATTGATGATGGCGGTATGGGAGAACCAGGCGATAACAAACCACACGCCCGCTGCTGCAAACGCAAATATCCCATAGCGGGAGATACCCGCCCATGCATCCTCCAGCGGATGGGAACCATAGGGAGAAGGATACATCGGATTGAGGATAAAATAGACCCCCATTATCCCAAGTAGTAACAGGGGAAATCCCAGCAGGAGCAGGACGGATTTTATCTGGTTGTTCCAGATATGCGTTTGCAATCCAACGGTGGCGAGTGCCATGGGAGGAGGTCAGACTAGTTAAATTTTACCTCAGGAGCAGCTTCGATATGCTTGCGCTCCTGATCGGCCAGCTCAAAGAACGGCTCTTTCGCAAAGCCGAAAAAACCCGCCATGAGATTAGCGGGGAACTGCTGCGCGGCGGTGTTATATTCGTTGGTGGCATTGTTGAAGAACCGGCGTGCCGAGGAAATCTTATGCTCAACATCCGTCAGTTCCGACTGGAGGCGCTGGAAATTGTCGCTGGCGCGCAGCTCGGGATAATTCTCCGCTACGGCAAACAAATTGTACAGTGCTTGTCCGAACGCGCCTTCCGCCCGGATTTTGTCGTTGACGGATTCCGCATGTTGCGCATTTGCGCGAGCCTGCGTCACGTTTTCAAACAACTCCTTTTCATGCGATGCATAGCCTTTGACCGTCTCCACCAGATTGGGAACTAGGTCATGCCTCAGCTTGAGCTGGACGTCTATATCGGAAAACGCCGATTTTCGGCTTTCGCGCAGCGCCACCAGACGGTTGTAGAGCAGGATGCCAAAAAAAACGACAATGGCCAGTGCCAGTGCTATAACTATCCATGTATCCATTGTGTGTGTATCCTTCAGGAAACTAAAAATAATAGTATAGCGACTGGTTGATAAAATTAAGCAAAATAATCAGTAGTATCGGCGATATGTCGATTCCACCCAAGTCCGGCAATATGCGACGGATAGGGCGCAGCAAGGGTTCCAGCAGACGGGAAAGCGCCTCATACACCCTGCTCACGATGGGATGCCAGCGATTGACGATATTAAAGGAAATCAATATTCCCAGCACCACCCAGACGAAAAGCGCCAGATTGATCCACCAAATGAGCGTAGAAACGAGATAAAGGATAGGATTCATGACAGGTCATTGGGGTTGACGAACAGCCATCATAGCGACTGGATTTATAGTGTAAAGCTAACTGTTATTCTCCCCCATACCTGATGGGGAAACAGGCCGCCTTCTGTTTGCCGCCGGGTATGTTGCGAATCAGGTTCTTCTATCGGAAGACGACGGTTTTCACCCCGTTGAGCAAGACGCGGTGTTCGCAGTGCAGCCTGACCGCCCGCGCCAATACGCGATTTTCTATATCCTGACCCGTGGCGACCAGCTCTTCGGGCGTATAGGTATGATCCACCCGCGCCACTTCCTGTTCAATGATCGGCCCTTCATCGAGGTTTTCCGTTACATAATGGGCGGTGGCGCCGATCAGCTTCACACCGCGTGTATGCGCCTGATGGTACGGCTTCGCCCCCTTGAAGCTGGGCAGGAAAGAGTGGTGGATATTGATGCACCGCCCCGCCAGTTTCGCAGAAAGTTCCGGAGAGAGAATCTGCATGTAACGCGCCAGCGTCACCAGATCGGCTCCCGCTTTCCGGATAACCTGAAAAACCTTTTCTTCCTGCGCGGCTTTGCCGTCTTTCTCCACGGGCAGATAATGATAAGGAATCCCGTGCCATTCCACCATGGATCGCATATCCTCATGATTGGAGATGACAGCGGGAATCTCAATGGGCAGGGTTGCGGACTGATAGCGATGGAGCAAATCATTCAGACAGTGGCCGAATTTGGACACCATAATCACCACGCGGGGCTTGCGCGCCCGATCATGCAGCCCCCAATCCATGGCAAAGGGATCGCCGACCTCCTTTTTAAAGGCGGCGCTGAGTTGCTCGTAGTCCGGGGTGGCCTCTCCACAGGAAAAATGAATGCGCTGAAAAAAGCGGTTCGTCGAGGGGTCGCCATATTGCATGGCTTCCTGGATAAACCCGTCCATTCCCGCGATGAACCCCGATACGGCGGCGACGATGCCGCGTACATCGGCACAGGAAATAGTAAGGATATAATGACGTTCTACGGTAGACATGACGCTATGAATGTTGTTGTGGCGAAGCAGGCGAAGGGCTTGCGGAGGGGTTATAGGGCAGATAGCAGGTAACGGTTGTACCTTCTCCCACCGCAGAATCAAGCGTAACCTTACCGTTGTGCAGCTCGATAAAGTTCTTCACCATGGACAGGCCCAGTCCCGTCCCCGACTTGCTGCTGCCCGCCGCGCCCCGGTAAAATTTCTCAAAGATCAGGCTTTGCTCTTCTGGCGCAATGCCGATGCCTTCATCACTCACCCACAGGCGAACATGGTCTTTTTCCCGGCGCGCCCCCAGGGTGATGTTGCCTTCTTCGTTGGAGTATTTGATGGCGTTGGAAAGCAAATGGAACAACACCTGCTTGAGCCGCGTTTCATCCCCCAGCATTCTGCCTACGTCCTGCCTGCAGTCCACCTGCACATGCAGATGATGCTGCTTCAGGCGTTCGCTCAGCAAGGGGAGCATTTCGGAAAGCATCTGATGAATGTCGAACTCTTCCATTTCAAGCGTCAGATACCCCGCCTCAATACCCGCCAGATCCAGAATATCGTTAATCAGGCCGGAAAGATGCAGGGCGGAATCGTGGATGCCTTCCACATATTCGCGTTGCTGTGTGTTCAGCTCGCCAAAATAATTCTGACGCAGCATCTCCGAGAATCCCCGGATGGAGGTCAGCGGCGAGCGCAATTCGTAGGAAACGTTGGCGAGGAATTCGGTTTTCAGGCGGTCGGCGGCCTGTAATGCGTCGTTCTTCTCGCGCAGGGATCGCTCCACCAGGGTGGAATCCGTCACATCCGTATAAGTCAGCAATGTGCCGCCATCGGGGAGGGGAACGATCGACCAGTCCAGCACCATCCCGTCCTTGCGATCTCGCCGGAGGGAATAGAGTGCCCGCGACTGGATGCGTTCATTGAGTTTTCGCTGATAGCCTTCCCAGTCTTCCTCATCCAGCAAATGGCGAACTTTCTGGATGATTTCACTCATATGCGTGCGCTCCGTCACGTCATCTTCGCTCAGGTGCCACATCTTCCGGTAGGCGGGGTTGGACAGCCGCACCCGCGCATCCTCGCCAAACACCATGACGCCTTCATGCAGATTATCAAGCGTTTCACGCTGTACGGCGATCAGCGTATTGTAGGAACGCTCAAGCGCCAGACGATCCGTGACATCTTCATAGCTCAGAATAATGCCGCCCTGTACATGGGGGATGCATACACTGCGTATGGTTCTGCCGTCGGGGAGGAAATGCAATTCTTCACTGGGTTCCAAAGAAGTGAAGAGTCTCAGGCGCTGCTTCTTGAAGGCCTGAAAATTTGCCTGCTCGGGCAGGCGGCGCTTTTCGCGCAGATACTCGAGTATTTCAGAAAAAGTAGGGCAGGTATCAAGCCAGGATTCTTCATATCCCCACATACGAACGTAAGCCTGATTAAAAAATTTCAAACGCATATCGGGGCCGAAAATCGATACCGCGCTGGTGGAGCTTTCCAGCAGATCCTCCTGCGCGGAAAGGTAATTACGGATTTCCTCTTCGGCGCGCTCCAGCTCACCGATATCCTCCGCAAAGCCGATATTGATTTCATATTCGGGAATATAGGTTTCCCGCACACGGAAAAGACGGCGGCTGCCCTCCACTACGATATGGAGGCGTTCACTTTGCTCCGGGTTCGACTCCCGTGCCTGCCTGGCCAGGCGCATCATGTTTTTATGAAGCTCCGGGACGCCAATTTCATTGATTTCGGCGCTTAATTCTTCCACCGCACGCGCATAGGCCAGATTGCAGTATTGGATTTTACATTCCCGGTCACGCACCCATACTAATTGCTGGGTCGTGTTCATAATCGCGCTGTAACGCCGCACATCCTCTTTCATCGCTTCGTTTTCACTCAGAAGCATCAAATGCTGGCGATATTTGGCCGTTACATCCTGGAGCAGGAAAAGCACCAGCGGATGCTCGCTCTCTTCTTCCCCCTGCGCGGAGCGGCATTCGATATAACTTCCGCTGCTGGTTTTGAGCAATAAAGGGAGAGGGGTAACGCCGGATGTAAGCTGAGCGACATGTTCATCAAACGAGGCGATGCTTTCCTTTGCAAGGCATTTCCGGAAATCATTAAGGGTGGCGATAGATTTCCTGGTGCTGAGCAGACTCTCCGTATGGCTGGCATTCACCACTACGCCGGTCTCCGTATTCACTATCAGATACGAATGGTTAAAGCCGCTTACCCGGCTTTTTTGCAAAAGCGTTTTTGCGCCTGTGTGGTGACAGAGACGCGCAGCGCACCATCCACCCAGCGCCCCGACGATTCCCGTCAGCAGCCACAGGCTCATCGCTGCACGCTCCGGGCATTTGCCATCCGTTTAATACCTGTAGGCATCGCTTTTGAAAGGACCCTCTATCTTCACGCCGATATATTTTGCCTGTTTCGGCGTTAAGGTGGTCAGATGGACGCCCAGTTTCGCCAAATGCAATTGCGCCACTTTTTCATCCAGATGGCGCGGCAGGACATACACCTGATTCTCATACTTGCCGTGATTGTTCCATAGCTCGATCTGCGCCAGCACCTGGTTGGTGAAGGAGGCGCTCATCACGAAGCTGGGGTGTCCGGTCGCACAGCCCAGATTCACGAGACGGCCTTTCGCCAGCAGGATAATGCGCTTGCCGTCGGGGAAGGTGATTTCGTCCACCTGAGGCTTGATTTCCGTCCAGGTGAGATTTTGCAAGGCGGCGACCTGTATCTCATTATCGAAATGCCCGATATTGCAGACGATGGCGCGGTCTTTCATGGCGCGCATATGCTCGATGGTAATGATGTCGTGATTGCCGGTGGCGGTGACGAAAATATCCGCCTGCGGCGCGGCTTCTTCCATCGTGACCACCTGATAGCCCTGCATGGCGGCCTGAAGCGCGCAAATGGGGTCGATCTCCGTCACCAGCACCCGCGCTCCCTGACCTTTGAGCGCATCGGCGCAGCCTTTGCCCACGTCGCCGTAACCGGCCACTACGGCCACTTTTCCCGCGAACATAATATCGGTGGCGCGCTTCAGCCCGTCGGGCAGGCTTTCGCGGCAACCGTACAAATTGTCGAATTTCGATTTGGTGACCGAGTCGTTCACGTTGATGGCCGGAGCTTTCAATGTGCCGTCTTTCCACATCTCGTGCAGGCGCAGTACGCCCGTCGTGGTTTCCTCGGAAATGCCGCGCACTTCCTCAAGCAGCTCGGGAAACTCGTCATGCATCAGCTTGGTGAGATCCCCACCGTCGTCGAGAATCATATTCGGACGCCAGTCTTCTTTTCCATGAATGGTCTGGCGGATACACCAGTCATACTCTTCTTCCGTTTCCCCTTTCCAGGCAAAAACAGGAATCCCCGCCGCCGCGATGGCCGCCGCCGCGTGATCCTGCGTGGAGAAAATATTGCAGGAAGACCAGCGCACTTCCGCTCCCAGCGCGGTCAGCGTCTCGATCAGCACCGCCGTTTGAATCGTCATATGCAGACAGCCGGTGATACGCGCACCTTTCAACGGCTGGCTCGCGGCGTATTCCTCGCGCAACGCCATCAGGCCGGGCATTTCGGTTTCGGCAAGCGAAATCTCCTTGCGACCCCACTCGGCCAGGGACATATCGGCGACTTTGTAATCGGTAAAAGACGTATTCTTCATAGCAGGTTGCGCAGGCATAAAAGTGTTTCTCCATTAAGTAATGGGATGCACTTTATACTTCATAGGCACAACAGGCAAGCGCCCGATACACAATGACCCCGGTTCCTAAACGGAGCCGGGGTCGAAGAGGGCACATCAGGGCAATGTCGGTTTCAGGGCGTGTAGAAACGGGTATTGCATCGCCTTATGAGGTAAGAATACCATTCCACTATGACAGGGGTATGGCGGTTTTATTAAGTTTTCTTTACGATTCACAGGCCGACCAGGGAGCGTGCGAAATCCTCGGCGGTGAAAGGGCGTAAGTCCTCCAGGCCTTCGCCTACGCCAATGGCGTGAATCGGCAATTTGAACTTTTCCGCCAGCGCCACCACCACCCCGCCTTTTGCGGTTCCGTCCAGCTTGGTGATGACCAGTCCGTTTACCGCAATCAATTCCTGAAACGCGGCCACCTGCGCCAGTGCGTTCTGGCCGGTCGTGCCGTCCAGCACCAGCAGCACTTTATGGGGGGCGCTTTCGTCTATCTTTTTCAGGACGCGGACGATTTTTTGCAATTCTTCCATCAGATTCTTTTTATTATGCAGACGTCCCGCCGTATCGATCATGACCACCTCAGTGCCCTGCGCCTTTGCCTGCTCCAGTGCCCGATACGCCACCGATGCCGGATCGGCTCCTTCTTCCCCGCTGACGACCGGCACCTGCGCACGTTCTCCCCATACTTTGAGCTGCTCCACCGCCGCGGCGCGGAAGGTGTCGGCGGCGGCTAGCATGGTTTTATAATTGCGCCCCGCGCCAGTCCCCTGACTGGCCGATGGCGCGCCTCCTGGCCGCGCTTCCTTTTCCTCGCGACTCAACTGATAGGCCAGTTTGCCCATCGTCGTCGTCTTGCCGTTGCCGTTGACGCCCACGACCATCACGACGTAGGGACGGTGGGTGGGGTCGATGACCAACGGGTGCGCTACCGGCGCAAGCAGGGCGGCGATTTCCCCTGCAAGGGCTTCTTTTACTTCGTCCGGGGCGATCTCTTTATCGAACCGTCCCTTGCTGAAGGCCGCGACGATTTTTGCCGCCACACCGGCTCCCATATCGGAAGTGATAAGGAGTTCTTCCAGCTCCTCCAGCATCTCGTCGTCCAGCCTGCGTTTGGTAAAAATATCCGTAATGCCGCCGGAGATGCCGGTAGAGGTTTTGGACAGCCCGGATTTCAGGCGGGAGAACCAGCTTTTTTTGGAGATGTCGTCGTTCATGCGCCTATGTATGCGCTATCAGGTGATGGTCATGCAACCCCGAAATCATAGTATGCATCATACTTCCCGTTATGGCTTTCTCACCTACCCGCACCGGCGCGAAATGCTCCGTGCGCCCCATGCCGTTCTTTTCCACTAATATATGAGCGGTCGTACCTACACGCGACTGCAGAAACTCACGCTCCCGGCGCTGCCCGGCTTCACGCAGGCGTGCGGCGCGCTCCTTGCGCAGGGCGTGCGGCACTTGCGGCATTTTAGCGGCGGGCGTGCCTTCGCGTGCCGAATAGGGGAACACATGCAGCCAGGTCAGCCCGGCCTCGTCCACAATATCCAGCGTGCGCTGAAACATCTCCTCATCCTCGGTTGGAAATCCTGCGATAATATCCGCGCCAAAGACGATGTCCGGACGCAGGCTGCGCGCCTTCTCCGCGAAAGCCAGAATATCGTGGCGGAGATGGCGGCGTTTCATGCGCTTGAGCACCATGTCGTCGCCTGCCTGCAGGGACAGATGCAGATGCGGCATGAGGCGTTCTTCACTGGCTACCGCCTCCCATAGCTGGGCGTCGATTTCCACCGCGTCGATGGAAGACAGCCGCAGGCGGGGCAATTCCGGCACGGCTTTCAGCGTGCGGCGCACGAGCGCGCCAAGGGTCGGCGTGCCGGGCAAATCCTCGCCGTATGCGCTGATGTCCACGCCGGTAAAGACCACTTCTTTATATCCCTCCTCCACGAGACGGCGCACCTGGGACACCACCTCGCCCATGGGCACGGAACGCGAATTGCCGCGGCCATAAGGGATGATGCAGAAGGTGCAGCGGTGATTGCAGCCGTTTTGCACCTGCACGAAGGCGCGTGTCTGTCCTTCAAATCCTGCCACCAGATGCGACGCGGTCTCGCGCACTTCCATGATGTCATTGAGTAGTATTTTTGACTGCGCCCCGTGTGCGCCTCCTGGCCGCGTTTCTTCGTAAAGCAACCGATAACTCTCCTCTTCCATCTTCTCCGCATTGCCCAGCACCACATCCACTTCTGGCATGTCGGCGAAACTTTGCGGCTTCACCTGCGCCGCGCAACCGGTGACGATCATCTTCGCGTGCGGATTGCTCCTGCGCGCCTTGCGGATGGCCTGACGTGCCTGACGTTCCGCTTCCGCGGTTACGGTGCAGGTATTGACGATGATGGCGTCCGCCAATCCCGCCTGCCGGGCATGGTTGCGCATCACCTCGCTTTCGTAGGTGTTCAGTCGGCAACCAAAGGTAATTACTTCCACAGCCATAGACGGGTGTGTCTACATGTTTTCTGCTTAAGTATCAAACATTCATTCGTGAAAAGTGACATGTGTTTTCTGGTCTGGTAAAATGCTTATCTCTATAGCTTGGGGAGTTTTTCCTATGAAAACCATGGTAAGATATGCATTGTTAATGATGGTGACAGGCATTCCCTTGCAGGCCGCTGCACAGCCAACCTATCAATACAATGATCGTACGCAGGATCAGTATTATAATCAGTCGCATGGCTCCGTGGTTAGCTCACCGCAAAGCGATATTTCAGATGCCCGCCCGTTGACGGAAGAAGAGATGCGTAATGCTAAGCCTATGGGTAAATATATTGATGCTGGCCCATTACAAAAAAAAGAATATCAATCCGCGCCCTCGAATGTTCCTCACGGTGGAACCGGAGGATACTCAAACGGCTCCTCGGGTGTGGTTGAAGGTTCTCAGGGCGAAGGAAATTAGGCGCTTCATGTCATCCTACGGATGCGGAATACCAAAAATTATGCTATAATCAGCCTGAAATGATGAGCAGGAAAAATCTTAGAAAAACCGTGACGGGCACCGCTGCGTTGATGGTTCTCCTCACGCTTGCTGGCCATGCATCCGCACAGCCCGCCTACCAGTACGAAGACCGTGCCGATTATTCGGCGCAGCGGTATAAGAACCAGCATTTTACGGGTGAGGAGGATTTCGCCGGACATGTGCCTCTTCCTACCGTCAAGCAGGAGAGCTTTCTCCCGGCAGATAAGAAGAGGGTTCCGAGAACGCAGGTTCAAAGAAAACCAACAAGTCTGCCGCGTATTCAAAATGGCGGTTCTGTAAGAAAAACCGTGAATTTACATCCTTCGGATTTCAAAAAGCCGAAAGTTGCGGCAAAAAGAGGAGTAAAGGAGAGATACCAGATCGCGGTTCCGCCGCCCCCCAAGATAGGAAAGTAAGAGGGCTTATACCCAGGCCTGACCGGGAAGCGTGCCAGAAAAACTATGCGCCACGGAGCCGGTCATCCAGACATCATGCGCCCTGTCTTCTTCCGTCCCCGACCAGCGAATCATCAATTCCCCGCCGGGAAGCTGCACCGTGACTTCCGGCTCCACCAGACCGCGCCGCCGTGCCGCCACCACCGTGGCGCAGGCTCCCGTGCCGCAGGCCAGCGTTTCGCCTGCTCCTCGTTCCCAGGTGCGCATGGTTATGTGGGTGGGGCTGTCAATCTGCGCGACATTCACATTCACCCGTTGGGGGAAGAGAGCATCATGCTCAAGCAGAGGGCCTGCCGTTTTCAGCGGAATCCTGCCCACATTGTCTACGAAAAACACGATATGCGGATTCCCCATATTTACCGCCACCGGCTGGATGAGAGCATAGGCTTCTTCTCCCCTCGCTCCGGATGAACCGACCGCCCGGGTATCCTCCCACGCGGTTTCCAGGCAATAGGTATCCTGCTCCTCGGCCAGCGGAATCTCCTGCCAGGCCAGCAGGGGATAGCCCATATTTACCCGCACCTGTCCTGTGGGTTCCAGCCGGCATTCCAAAAGTCCGGCTTCCGTCTCGATAAGCGCGCTGTCTTTGCGCCCCTCGCGCATCATCAGCCAGCCCACGCACCGCGATGCGTTGCCACAGGCGGCGACTTCGCTGCCATCGGCATTATAAATCTGCATGTAAGCATCCGCACGCACAGAAGGGCGCAGGACGATCAACTGGTCGCAACCGACGCCGCGCTTGCGGTCGGCAATGGCGCGCACCTCGTGCGTGCGCTGGTCTTGCTCGACGATCTGCATCGGCACGCGCCGCTCGTCGATGATCACGAAGTCGTTGCCCAGGCCGTGCATTTTATCGAAATGGATGGTGTGCATGAGTAGGGACGAGGTGTTAGGGATTAAGGGTTAAGGTTTGCAACCGGCATGGGACAAGAAGTGCGGTTAGTAAACCGCACGAGCCATCAGCAAGCGTTGCGTCGCCTATTGCGGAGCGCAGGAGCGCGGAGCAGAGGCATTTAAAACGGTATTTCATCGTCCAGCGGCGCGCCTGCTCCTGCCATTGCGGGTTCGCGCTGAGGCGCGGAAGCATAGGACATGCTGCTGCCGCTATCGGCGAAGGAGCCGCCTTCATCGCGTTTGCCGTCCAGCATCGTCAGTGTGCTGCCAAACCCTTGCAGGACGACTTCCGTGGAATATTTTTCCACGCCGCTCTGATCCGTCCATTTACGGGTCTGCAACTGGCCTTCGATATAGACTTTGGAGCCTTTGCGCAGATAATTCTTGGCGACATTCACCAGCCCTTCGCTGAAAATCACGACGCGGTGCCACTCGGTTTTTTCACGGCGCTCGCCGGTATTACGGTCTTTCCAGGATTCAGACGTCGCAATCGCCAGATTGGCGATTTCCCGTCCGTCCTGTGTTGCTCTCACTTCCGGGTCACGCCCCAGATTGCCTACCAAAATTACCTTGTTTACGCTGCCCGCCATGACGGCTCCTTCCTAAAGGTTAAAATTCTCCACGATGCCCGTTAATAAATACCATTTCGCGCTACCAATCCAGTGCTTTTTTGCGTATATTGCGCCTCCAATTCATCGTCATTGCCCGATGTATTCGGGCAATCCATATTCCCGCATGGAATGGATTACCCGGACTGGCCGTGTAATGACAAAGGCGAAGGTGCAGCAAAATAATGATAAAACAAGAATACATCTCCATCCGCGGTGCGAAAGAGCATAACCTCAAAAACGTCTCCGTGGACATCCCGCGGGGAAAATTCGTCGTGATTACCGGCCTGTCGGGCTCGGGCAAATCGTCGCTGGCCTTTGACACGCTGTATGCGGAAGGGCAGCGCCGTTATGTGGAGTCGCTCTCCTCCTATGCGCGCCAGTTCCTCAATATTCAGGACAAGCCGGATGTGGAAAGTATCGACGGCCTCTCGCCCGCCATTGCCATCGACCAGAAAACCACCTCCAAAAACCCGCGCTCCACGGTGGGTACCGTCACAGAGATATATGATTATCTCCGTCTGCTCTATGCGCGTATCGGCATTCCGTATTCCCCTGCGACCGGCAAGCCTATCGAGGCGATGGCGCCCACGCAGATGGTGGATGTGATTATGGGCTTTCCGGAAGGGAGCAAGATCAACCTGCTCGCCCCCCTTGTGCGCGGACGCAAGGGCGAGCATACGAAAGAGATTCGTGATCTGAAAAAGCGCGGATTCACCCGGATGCGCATCGATGGAACGATTTATCCCATCGAAGAAACCCCGGCGCTGGATAAGAACAAGAAACACGATATTGAAGTGGTGGTAGACCGGCTGGTCGTGAAAGACGACATCGCCACCCGGGTGGCTCAGAGCGTGGAAACGGCACTGGAAGTGGGGAATGGGCTGATCGTGCTCGACTTTGTCTCGCAGGGGGATGGGGTACGGGGTACGGGGGATGACAACACCCCACACCCCACACCCCACACCCTCTCTTCCAAATTCGCCTGCCCCGAATCCGGCTTCACGCTGGAAGAAATCGAGCCGCGGCTCTTTTCTTTCAATAGTCCTTTTGGGGCATGTCCGTCCTGCGATGGGCTGGGTACGGAAATGGTGTTCGATACGGATCTGATCGTTCCCGACGAAAGAAAATCGCTGTATGACGGGGCGATTGCGCCCTGGTCGGGCACGCAGGCCAAATATTTTATCCAGACGCTCGAGGGGCTGGCACGGCATTATAAATTCAGCATTCACGATCCGTATGAGAGCCTGCCGGAAAGAATAAAGCAGATACTTTTGCATGGCTCGGGCGACGAAGCGGTCACGATCTCTTATCATGACGGTGCGCGTAGCTTTAAGAGCAACAAACCGTTTGAAGGTGTGGTGCCGAACCTGACCCGCCGCTGGAAGGAAACGGATTCCGCGTGGATTCGTGAGGAGATGGAAAAATACCAAAATATCACCGCCTGCGAGACATGCGGCGGTCATCGCCTGAAACCCGAAGCCTTATGCGTAAAAATCGCAGGGCTGCATGTAGGCGAAGTCACGCGCATGACGATTGAGCAGGCGGTGGAATGGTTTTCGCATCTGGAAGGAAAGCTGAGCAAAACCCATAAGCAGATCGCGGAGAAAGTACTCAAGGAAATTACCGAGCGTCTGGGGTTCCTCAATAATGTGGGGCTGGACTATCTGACATTGGGGCGCGAATCGGGGACGCTGTCGGGAGGTGAATCGCAGCGTATTCGGCTTGCCTCGCAAATCGGCTCCGGTCTTTCAGGCGTTTTATATGTGCTGGATGAACCGTCTATCGGCCTGCATCAATGCGATAACGAGCGCCTGCTGCATACGCTGGCGCATCTGCGCGATCTGGGCAATACGGTGATTGTCGTCGAGCATGACGAAGACACGATGCGCCATGCCGATTATCTGATCGATATGGGGCAGGGGGCGGGCGTGAATGGCGGCGAGGTCATCGCGCAGGGCACCGCTCAGGAGGTGATGAAGGTAAAAGAAAGCATCACGGGGCAATATTTATCGGGGGCGAAATCCATTCCGGTGCCCCCGCAGCGTCGCGCTCCCAGCAAACATAAGAAGATCACGCTGACAGGCTGCAGCGCCAATAACCTCCAACATATCACCGCGGAATTTCCCCTGGGGCTGATGACCTCGGTGACCGGCGTTTCCGGTTCGGGAAAATCCAGCCTGGTGATTCAGACGCTCTATAAAGCCGCCAGTCGCCGCATTATGGGCACCAAGGCCATGCCCGGCGCGCATGAGGAGATCAAAGGGCTAGAGTATCTCGATAAGATTATTGAGATCGACCAGTCGCCTATCGGGCGCACGCCGCGTTCCAACCCGGCGACTTACACCGGCGCCTTCGGGCCTATCCGCGACTGGTTTACGGCGCTGCCGGAAGCAAAGGCACGCGGCTACAAACCGGGGCGCTTCTCGTTCAACGTGAAGGGCGGGCGCTGCGAAGCCTGTCAGGGGGACGGGCTGATTAAGATCGAAATGCACTTCCTGCCGGATGTGTATGTGCTGTGCGATGTGTGTAAGGGCAAGCGGTATAACCGCGAGACGCTGGAAGTAAAATACAAGGGCAAATCCATTGCCGAGGTATTGGATATGACGGTGGATGAAGCGGTGGATTTCTTTGTCGCGCAACCGGCCATCCGTGAGAAGGCGCTATGCCTGCAGGAGGTGGGGCTGGGTTACATCAAGCTGGGGCAGTCGGCGACGACGTTGTCCGGCGGCGAGGCGCAGCGCATCAAGCTCGCCAAGGAACTCTCCAAGCGCGCCACGGGGCGGACGCTGTATATTCTGGACGAGCCGACGACCGGCCTGCATTCGGAAGATATCAGCAAGTTGCTCGTGGTGTTGCAACGGCTGGTGGAGACGGGCAACACCATCGTCATTATCGAGCATAATCTGGATGTGATTAAAACCTCGGATTGGGTCATCGATATTGGCCCCGGCGGCGGCTCCAAAGGAGGCAGGGTCATTGCCACCGGCACGCCGGAAGACGTGGCGGCCAACGCAAAAAGCGTCACCGGACAATACCTCAAGCCCTTGCTGACGCCGAAGAACGGCGGAAAGAAATCGAAGAAAGCGGCTTAATGGCTGCGGTTCGCATCCTTGTTTGGCGGCGGAGCAGGAGGATAGGCTGGGCTGGCGGCGGAGGCGTCACATCCTCCGCTCACACCGGAGGGGAATGTCAGTCCTATTTTTTCTTTCCCATAGTTATGCTGAACCCTCAATGAATCCACGATGCCTTGCATCTGCTTCAGGGCATAATCACTCGCATTCAAGTCTACATTTTTAACCAGCGTTTTCCCAATCTCTCGAAGAACATTTTTTCCACCGGATAGACCTTCTGTTTTGCTATAGGTCATTTCATCTGCACAGGCCGCCAGAGTATCTCTGTCTTTATCCAGCATCTGCTGAAACGTTTGTGCCCGTTGTTGTTGATCGGGTACCTTGCGCAATTCATCACTATAGCGTGTCAGTTGCTCTTCATTTTGTGCAAAGCCCGCGATGATTTTAGCATTCACCGCCGCTTGTTTCTCTGCGGATAATTCTTCGTAACTATTGGCTGGCATATATTCCCTCATAGCATCGTGTGGTGGGATCCATCTTACCGCGAAAGCTTCGAGCAATCCTTAATATTTACATGAAAATTTTGTGACAATCGGCGCTAACCCAGCAAGCCCGGGAATTGCCAATAGAAACGCAGGAGCGTTCCCGCCGCGATAAAGGCGAGCGTAACCCACCAGCGAAGAGCGAAGAATCCGGCTGCAATGACCAGTAATGTCCCGAAATGACCCCAGTACAACGGCAAGAGCCATATTCCGTACTGGCGGAAAAACCGGTTGAAGCGTTCAAAGCGCATATCGGAGAAATATTCCTTCCGCCTGAGGCGGACGGATGCCAGCATTCTTCCGAATCCCCAATTGGCCAGACTGCCGCCCAGGGCGCCCAACAGCACCATGAAGGCTCCCGCTAAGGTGGCGTTTCCAAACCAGTACATGGCTTCAAAGACGACGCTCTGTCCCAGGGGAAGGAAGAAAGTCTGCGCCAGATTTTCAATAAAAATAGTACTGAGTTCCTGTTGCATGAGTGGATTATGCCGATTTCACGGCGTAAATCAAAAACTCAATATTGCCTTTGGGGCCTTTGGCCGGGCTTTCGGCAAGGCCGCGGATTTCCCATCCCATTTCCTCCCTCAGCCAGCGTTGCATCTCCTCGCAGATGGCCTGATGGATCGCCGGATCGCGCACCACCCCTTTGGGCGCTTGTTTCTTTCCTGCCTCGAACTGAGGTTTGATAAGGGCGATAAGAGTTGCGAGTGGTGAGTTGCGAGTCGCGAGTTCCAGACATGTCGGAAGCACCGTCTTCAGGCTGATAAAGCTCGCATCGCAGACGATAAGGTCAATGGGTTCGGGAATCTGCTCCCGCGTGAGGTGGCGGGCATTGGTCTTTTCCATCACGATGACACGCGGGTCGTTGCGGAGTTTTATATCCAGCTGCCCGTGCCCGACATCGACCGCATAGACTTTTGCGGCGCCGTTGTGCAGCAACACGTCGGTAAATCCACCCGTCGAGGCTCCCACATCCAGGCATATCAGACCGGCCGGGTCGACGGCGAAGGTTTCCAGGCCGTGCGCCAGCTTCATTCCCCCGCGGGATACCCAGGGGTGCTCCTTGCCTTCGATGATTATTTCCGTGGCTTCATCCAGCGTCATGCCAGGCTTGGTCAGGCGCTCCGTACCCCGCATCACCTTGCCCGACATCACCAGCGCCTGCGCCTGCGTGCGCGACGTTGCCATGCCGCGCTGGACGACCAACTGATCCAGACGTATCTTCGTCATGAAACCAATACTCCGGAAGAATAAGAACAAGGTATATTGTGACTGTAGTGTAACATATTGCATATTTTCAAGGATATTTACCTTTTTTTATAGAGTTGTTCATACAATGGGCTTGCGTATATTACCAGATAGAGGTGATATTATCGCATGTATCACAGCGGTTTGTGATGCATCGAACATCTGATGGAGTACATACCATGGCTGTAATTAAAAAAACTGCTAAGAAGCCTGCGGCTAAAAAGCCCGCAGCGAAAAAGCCCGCGGTTAAGAAAAAGACCGTAGCGGCTGCTGTTAAAAAACCCACGGTGAAAAAAGCGGCGGCTAAGAAGCCCGCAGCTAAGAAGCCTGCAGCGAAAAAGACCACGGTTAAGAAAAAGACCGTAGCAGCTGCTGTTAAAAAACCCACGGTGAAAAAAGCGGCGGCTAAGAAGCCCGCAGCGAAAAAAACCGCGGTTAAGAAAAAACCGGCCGTCAAAAAGAAGTAACGACTGCCTGTTTATTGCGATCAAAAAGCCGTCCCTCCTTGCGAGCGGGCGGCTTTTTTTGATGGTTGCAAAGAAAAACCCGCAACCAGGTCGATTGCGGGTTTATGTAGGAGGAATTCTTTAGTTACTCTGCAGCAGGTGCTTCGGCTTCGGCTGCGGGCGCTTCCTGCTCAGCAGGTGCGGCGGCGGCCTCAGCGGCTTTAGCTGCGGCTTCTGCTTTTGCGGCTTCCTCGGCATCCTTACGAGCCTGGGCGCGTGGCGGCAGTTTTGCGGTTTTGGGTTTTGCGACATATTTCGGCGCAACGGTGTAGAGGCCGTCCGCACGCAGGAAGCGGGCAACGGACTCGGTAGGCTGCGCGCCGACGCTCAGCCAGTATTTAATGCGCTCAGCATCGTATTTGATGCGTTCCTCGCTGCCCTTGGGCAACATGGGATTGTAGGTTCCCAGACGCTCGATGTAATCGCCATCGCGGGGTGCGCGCTCATCCGCCGCAACAATACGGTAAAAGGGTTTCTTTTTAGCGCCGCCGCGGGCGAAACGAATCTTGGTTGCCATGCTGTATTCTCTCAATTTTAAGCATTTGCTTTCTCCGCTTTCGCGGGAGGAGGCACTATTAAGCAGAGATTACCGGAAAAATCCAGTGTTTTTTTAGAGATTCCACTTGTGCTGTTTATATGATGACGGTATCATATATCATTATGAGGACAATCATTGAGATTACAGATGAGCAACAGAAGGCATTGGCCGCCTTTTGTGCACACAAAAACATTTCGCGTGCAGAGGCAGTGCGCCGCGCCGTTGATGTGTATTTGAAGCAGGAAGCGGCGGAGTCGGGCGACGATGTTTTCGGTCTCTGGAAGGGGCGCGGTGTAGATGCGCTGGGGTATGAACAACGTCTGCGCGATGAGTGGCGCTCTTAATGCGAGCGGTCGGCGTTTGCCGGAGCGAAGCGGGAAAAAACTATGATGCGTCCTGTCATCGACACCAATATCCTGATTGACTATCTCAACGGAAATAAAAAAGCGCAGGCGGAGCTGGCGCGTTATGACCGCCCTTTCATCAGCGTCATCACCTGGATGGAAGTGATGGTGGGTGCTGCGAATGTGAAGGAAGCGGCGACATTGCGCGCCTTTCTGCGTAGGTTTGAGCTGGTGGAGATGGGAGAACAGGTGCGCGAGGCGGCGGTGGCGGCGCGTGCGAAATATCGTTTTCGCCTGCCGGATGCGATTATCTACGCCACGGCACAGACGCAAAACACACTTCTGGTCACGCGCAATACGAAGGATTTTTCTACCGACGACCCGGCGGTGAGAGTGCCTTATTAAGCTCGCGAAAGCGCGGCGAGTGGCGGAAATCTCTGGATGCCAGCTTGCGCGGGCATGACGGAGTATTGGTAATTATAGGAAGCAGATCCAGCCCCAACTTGATATTTGGATGAAATGAAAAAAAACTAAAATAAACCAAATAGGGTTGCTTTCTTAGGCTCTGTCTTAAAATTCACTTTCTTTATTATATTTTCTTTAGAATCATGAAAGATAAGTTGAAAATTATCTTCGCGTCCTTGCAACGTCATTTCGTATTGCTCTCCCTCTAAGGCCTCAAACTCAACTTTAATAGTTTTTCCTGCAACAGTGCGATCCGAGAAATTTTCAAGGTCAATATGGAGAGTGGTACTGCCAAGAGGAATTTTCATGGGTTCATTCCGACCTGAAAAAGACATGCCATTAGTGATGCCATTGATATTTGATATTCGTGCAGTTATGGTTGGTATATCGGAGAACAGCCATTTTTTATTTAATTGTGCTGCTTCATTAATCGTTGCGTAATGTTCTTTGTCGTATTTATAAGGAGATGCGCAAGACGTACAAAGTAACAAAAATATTGCAAAGAGATTATTTCTCACAGCGCCCATTATATCTACCGCATCCCCTGAAACAACTGCTGCATCCCGCCGCGAGCTAAGCCTTTTTTGCCCATTTTCTTCAGGCGTTTCATCACGGTTTCCATCTGCTGGTGCTGCTTAAGGAGC
>Ga0209573_1001951_pt1 | contig 28530 bp, 28 predicted proteins | sample TNRBio252014_DNA_FD_185870 | JGI IMG/M metagenome (GOLD analysis project Ga0209573, IMG submission 185870) | Wastewater treatment Type I Accumulibacter community from EBPR Bioreactor in Madison, WI, USA - TNR Reactor_6/25/2014_ DNA (SPAdes)... | ecosystem: Engineered > Bioreactor > EBPR >...
CGCAAACGCCCTCGGCAACTAGGCCCGTCCCCGCCGCTGTTACCCTTTCACAACATTTCCGCCCCAATAGCCGCCCAAGCCCCATTCCAGCGGCATCCAGCCGTTTCCATCTTTTTCGCGGGTTTCGGCTGCCTTCGGTCGAGCGGTTTGGGGCGGATCGGACCCAGGACATCACCTGTGATCACCAGTTGTCATCTTCCCTGGCATGGGGCAGGATCGCCGGATGCAAAAACGTGCTGCAGAGTTCTTCGCCGGGATCGGTCTCATGAGAATGGGCCTAGACAGGGAGGGGTGGGCCACCGTCTGGGCCAATGACCTTGATGAAAAGAAGTGGGAGATGTACCGCGCCAATTTCAATGAAGGTGCCTGTGAGTTCGTGCTGGACGATGTTCACAAAGTCGATGGGAAGGACATCCCCGATATCGATCTAGCGACTGCTTCTTTTCCCTGCAATGATCTTTCGTTGGCAGGTTCTCGCCATGGGCTGGCGGGGACCAATTCGTCTGCATTTTGGGGGTTTATTGATGCGATACAGGGGATGGGGAAACGGCGGCCCCCACTTGTCCTGCTGGAGAATGTGGCAGGTTTCCTCACGTCAAATGATGGCAACGACTTCCGGGACGCTTTGCTGGCATTGAATGATTTGGGTTATGCGGTGGATGCATTCATCGTCGATGCATCGCGGTTTGTCCCCCAGAGTCGGGTCCGACTTTTTGTCGTGGGGAGCATGGGTAAATCGAATGGAATCAAGGAAACATCGGTTAGCCTCTTGCAGAGCGATGTTCGTCCGTCTGCTTTGGCAGACTTCATCTTCATGAATCCTGACATTGGGTGGAGCATCAAAAGCCTACCCTCGCTACCGCCCGCCACGATGAAACTGGCCGATATCGTTGAGGATGTACCGCTGAACTCGGAGGTCTGGTGGTCGCAAGCGCGGTGTGAGTACTTGCTCAACCAAATGAGCGATAGGCATCGCACGGAGGCGGAAAGAATGATGGCGGGTTCCAAGTGGACCTATGGGACGGTCTTTCGCCGTGTGCGAAACGGGAAAAGCATGGGCGAACTTCGAACCGACGGCATTGCTGGCTGCCTCCGGACACCGCGCGGTGGCAGTGGTCGGCAGATCCTGTTCTGTGCGGGGCGCGGCGAGTATCGCGTGCGTTTGCTGACCCCGAAGGAATGTGCGCGGCTGATGGGGGCGGATGGCTACAGGATCAAGGTGCCACTGAATCAGGCCCTGTTTGGCTTTGGGGATGCCGTGTGCGTCCCCGTCATCCAATGGATTGCGCGGCATTATCTCAACCCTGTCCTGGATGAGATGCGCGAGACGTCATTGGCGCTGCCGAAGGTGCGCAGTGCAGTCCGCTATGCCGCCTCGCGGAAAACGAAGAAAGCCCAGGAATGAATAACGTCCTCACGCAACTGGAATCCCTCGCGTCAAAGCAACGCAAGTTCCTCAATAAAGGAGGCTTGTGCGTTGGGCTGGTGGTCACCAAAACAGCACAGGATAAAGGCCTGCCACTTGCACCTGAATCCTTGAGGACTGATGAGGGTGGGCAAGTTGCTGGGCTCGGCAAAGCGGCCGTTCAGAACATTCTCGCAGAGTATGGAATCACAAAGGTTTTGGCAGAAGAAGGCGGGCGGACCAGTCGCGGCAGCCTGGGGCTCATGGAGGCTTATATCACCGTTTTGAACTCGTTAGCAGGCGCTCCGGGTCAATTGGATCTGAAGCAAGTGATGGATTGGTGGATCAGCAAGGTGCGGCTCCATTTTTCAAGTGAGGGGCCAAAGTTTAATTTCGATTCAGGAAAATCGGTCGCCGCCAATCTGGCGGACATCTTCAAACAAGCCGAGGAGATCCAGAAGAACTCGGGCGGCGCTAATTTTGTGGGAGCGATGCTTCAGCATCTGGTCGGTGCCAAGCTAGACATCGTTCTTGGCGTTGGGGTCGCCTCCCACCACGGATTCTCAGTGGCCGACCACTCGACCGACCGCAAAGCGGACTTCGAGGTAGGCGGCGTGGCCATTCACGTGACGACCCATCCCTCAGAGGGGTTGATCCGAAAAGCCGCAGGAAACCTCCAGGCGGGACTCAAGCCTCTGATCGTCACGGTGGCGGATGGCGTCGAAGGGGCGGCCTATCTTCTCAAGAGTACGGAGTGGAAGGACCGAATCGATGTCATTGATGGCGCGCAGTTCCTCACCGCCAACGTGTATGAGCGCAGCCTCTTCAATGCAGGCGAGTGTAAAGCGACCATCACCTCCATCTTGAACCGATATAACGAGATCGTCGCCGAATGCGAAACTGACCCGGTATTACGGATTCGTTTTTGATGGTCGAGTGATCCGGAAGGAAAAATAGGCAGGCTCGGGAGTGGGTACTCCCATTCCGATCCCCCGCCGTTTCCCCGACTTACATCTTGCCAAAACCTTCGCCACCGTGAGATATAGAGCCAAGACTCTGCGCCAGGGCGCAGATGGTGAAAAAGTAAGGCCCACGAACAACCTTTCGCGACCAACGCCATGACGATGATTCCCCAAGCAAGTGTAGCCGCCTTTATTCTTGCAGCGTGGCTTGGTCCCACCTCTTGGTCGGTCGCCGATGATCCAAACCAGGCGAACCGAGTTCTTTGGGAGAGAATGACCCGAGTTTCTTTTGCTGATCCGTTAGACGCTGAGGGAGCGACCACCGACCAGCAGTTTTGCGATCTCCTCCAAAAAATTTCCGACCGATATGCATCCCAATGGAAGGAGTCGCTGCCCATTCGAATTGATTTTGAGTCGCTCCAGCAGTTGCGATCCTCTGCCAATAACCTGAATGCATCCATTGGACTCAAGCTACGAGACGTGCCACTGCCTGAAACATTGCGATATTGGTGTGGCCTCGCGGGGCTCGTTTTCAAGATTGCTGATGGGGCAGTTCTGATTACCACCGAGCGGTAGTGGGAATGGACCCGGACACATTCTTCTGCCAATCCTCCCTCCCCAATCGTGGGAACTTCTGACCGGCCCGGTTCCCTGATCACCGCCGCATGTCCTGCTGCGTCGGTGGGTTGTTGACGATGATGGTGAGGAAGCTCAGGCCGTTGCTGCTGCGGGCCGTGGTGACCGTCGGCCGGCGTCGATTCGGTCCTTCCGGCCCGTGAGTTGGCAGCGCATCTGCGCGGAAACAACGGGCGGGCTTTCTTGGGGGCAAAATGCTCACCAATTGACGCTCGACGTTGATCGATCATCGGTCGGACTTGAGCGACATTCAGTCGGCGTTGAGTGTTTATCGGTCGCGGGCGAGCGGTGATCGGTCGGCGGCGACTGAAATTGGCTCGCCGCTGACTGAAAATCAGTCGCCATTGACCGAAAATCGGTCGGCGTTGACCAAAAACCAGTCGTCGTTGACTGAAAATCGGTCAGCGTTGACTGAAAATCAGTCAAATTTGGCATGTCGGCGTGGATGCTTTTGCGAGCGGGTCGCAGTCGGGAGAGGTGGGTTGGCTGAGTTTTGGCAAAATTGACATTGAATCGAGGGGTGCGTCTTCCGTGTTTCGGTCAAAACCCGCATTTTGATGGCATTGTCCTCGGGTTGGAGGTGGAAGTTAGGTGATTTTTGGGGAACTTGCGGATTTTTGGAGGGGTGACCCGCGAAATCCTCACAGAACCCCGATTCACCGAGGATGCCGACCTAGCTGGGGTGGCATCCGCAGCGGGCGGGTTTAGCCATTTTCTGGAGGCGTGGGTGGCGGTGTGGTGTGGCGCAGGACCTTATCGTATCGGGGTGTGTGAAGAGCTCGCGGTCATTGGCTAGGTTCGGTGCATCCACAAAGGCGGAGATGAGGTTTGTGTGCAGATTCATTTCCGGGGCTCAGATTGATGAGAAAGGTCAGCTGTTGCTTGATGGTAGCAAAGGCTGCCGGGCAAGTGATCGGACAGCAACCAGCAGCAAGGTCACCAGCGAATCGAGCAGAGGAACGGCCTATCGATGGAGGGCAAAAGATGTTCCGATTTCCCCATCTTCTTGCCATCCATCTCACCGCAGCCGGGTATTGACTGCGCCCACGCAGGGAGGTTTCTCACTCTGCGTTTGGGGGCGGCTCTTCAGCGGGTCTTTGGCCGTTTCATCGGCGTGGCGGGCTGGAAGCGCCGCCTGCCGAACACGGGCTGGAAGCACCGCGCCCCTGGAAGTGCCACGCCCTGGACGGGATACGCTAAGCAGGCCACTACTCCGTTGTGATTTAAGCTCGACGGACGAGGACGAGAAGGCGGGTGATCTGCTGGTTTTTTGAACCACGAATTTTACGAATGAGCACGAATGGTCTCAGCCCCAATGGTCCTCTTGGCGGAGTCGGTTTGGATTCGTGACGATTCGGGCGATTCGTGGTTTCTGCTTTTGATTTCCCGCAGTTTGATGGAGTCGATGGGCGAGTAGGAGGACGAGTACGAGGAGGAGGGACGAGGGGAGTGGGTTGTCACTACTCCATCACTCCACCATCGCCGCCCGTCAGGGCCGCATGAGATAGGCGAAGAAGTCTTTGAGATCGGTATCGGTCATGCCGGTGGTGAGGGCCTCTGGCATGAGGGAGATGGGGCTGGCTTCCATGCTTTCGATGTCGGACTGCTTGGCGGGGGTGAGGTTGGCGGCCATGTCTTTGATGATGATGCCGCTGGCGTCTTGACCGGCCATGAGGCCGGAGAGGATCTGGCCGCTCTTGAGCTTGACGATGTAGGCTCCAAAGCCTTCCCGGATTTCCATGCTGGGGTTGAAGATGTTATCCAACCAGAAGTCGGGGCTGCTACGGTCGTATCCGGTGAGCTCTGGGCCGATGGCACCGCCTTCGTTGAAGAGCTTGTGGCAGATGGCGCAGCGGGCGGTGAACTGGAGCTTGCCTTTTTCGGGGTCGCCAAGGCCGGTCTTTAGGATGGCCTTGATGCGTTCTGCCTCTTTGCGCTTGGCCTCGGTCGGGCCGGTGGCCAGCCTGCCCTTCCAGTGCTGGTCGATGGCGGCATTGATGTCGGGATCGTGATGGAGGCTGAGCGCGCGGATGATGTCGATGGTGAAGTGCTTGGCTGGCACTTTCCATTCGTTGACGAAATGCACGAGGAGTTGGGCCCACTCTTTGCGTCTGGCCATGATGCGGAGGGCGTCCTCCCGCAGGGCCTGGTCCCCGGCGATCTGGGATTCGTAGCTGAGGAGGAGGGCCTCTGGGATGCGCTTGTCGTCAAACTTGGCGGCGGCCTGGAGGATGCCGCGCTTCAGGCTGGCAGGATTGCCGCCTTTGAGGATGGCGACCATGGGGGCGACGGCCTCGCCTTTGCCAAGCTCTGCGAGGGTGCGGGCGACGGCGATGCGCTTGGCGTTGCTGGACTTGCTGTCGGCGATGAGGGCGAGGCCTTTTTTGACGGCGTCTGCATTGCCGCTGCGGAGGGCGAGCGTGAGGTCCCCATCGGTCTGGCGTGCCATGTAGTCATTGAGGGCGGTGGTGAGGCTGGCGGGCAGGGGGGGCATCTCCGCACCCTCAAAGGCGGCGGCGATGCCGGCGATGATCTTGCTGCGGGCGGTATCGTCTGCGGCGATGGCGAGGAGGTCTGCGCAGGATTGAAAATTCTCCGCACCACCAGCGAGGGCGTAGCGTTTGGCGAGTCGCTCTGCGAGATGGTCGTGGAAGAGGGCGGTCTTGGCAAAGGCGGGATCGTTTTTCAAGAAGGTGAAGACGGCGGCGCGCTCCTTTTCAGCCTTGGACTCCAGGGCCCACCAGGCGAGCAGGGGGAGGTGGCCACTGGCGTCTTCGATGCTTTCGGCAGCCCAGAGGAGGGGGAGTCCTTCGGCGGCGGGCAGTCGCTTGGCGGAGGCGAGCAATTGGGCGCGGACCTCGATGTTCGGTTCAGTCTTGGCCATGCCCGCGAGGACGCTGGCACCGGATCCTGCGGCGCGATGTTCGCCAAGAATCTTGACGGCCCAGCGGCGGACGTAGGGATCGCTGTGGCTGAGGAGTTTGGTCGTGAGCGCATCATCTGCCGCGCCCAAGCCATCCAGCGCCCAGAGGGCCTCCAGCGCTTGGGGGCCGTTGAGCATTTCGACGAGGTCGGGGGTGGTCTCGCTGAGCTTACGCCAGACGATTTCGTGCACGGCTTGTTTGCGGAACCATTCGTTGATGTGGCTGAGGTGGCGGAGCAGCTCCTCCGCTGGGGCTTTGCTGAGATCAAAGGGGGCAAGCTTGGGCGCGCCTGCGGCGGGGCGGACGCGGTAGATGCGGCCGCTGGTCTTATGCCAGTCATCGACAGGGCGGACGTGGCTGAGGCGGGTGTCATACCAGTCGGCCATGTAAAAGCCGCCATCGGGTGCGGAGCCTGCCCAGACGGGGCGGAACCAGCGGTCGCTGCTCTTGGCGAGGTCCTGGCCATCCTTGGTGCGGAAGGTGGAGCCATCAGGCAGGCGCTCGCTGACATAGACGACGTTTTGCAGGGAGTTTGGCGCGATGATGTGGCCCTCGTAGGCGCTGCCAAGGAGGCCGCCTTCATAGATGGTGAAGGCCTGGGGGAAGCGTTTGTCATCGCCCTCGTGGCGCATGTGCTCGAACCAACCAAAGGCATACGGATTGGTCAGGGGTCCGTGTTTTCCCCAGCCCTTGATGCCGTAGCTGCCCTGCTCGTAATGCATGCCGCGGGTCTTGCCATTGTTGGTGCCGGAAAAGACGCGGCCTTTGCTATCGATATCGAGGCTGAAGGTATTGCCACCGCCTTCGGCATAGATTTCAAAGAGCTGCTGCTGGGGGTGGTAGCGCCAGATGCACTGGCCCTCCCACTTGACGTTCTTGCTGTTGGCGCTGCTGACGTTGCCGGTGGTGGTGCTGCCGTTGGCTCCATACAGCCAGCCGTCCATGCCCCACTGCAAATTTGTGGCGATGCTGTGGGTGTCCTCTAGCCCAAAACCGCGCAGGGCGACTTCGGGGTCGCCATTGGGGATGCCATCGCCATCGGGATCGGGATAGCTGAGAAGGTAGGGGGGATTAATGACCCAGATGCGGCCCATGCCTGCGAGCGCTGCGCTGGCGATATTCAGACCGGTGATGACGTCGGTGTGTTTGTCAAAAAAGCCATCGCCGTCGGTGTCTTCAAAGACGGTGATCTTGTCTGCGCCTTTTTCCCCCTGCGGGGGTGGCAGGGGCACTTTATCAAACTTGGCCCGCAGGTGCTGATCGTAGCTGACGACCTTGAGCCCGGCGGGGAACTGGTATTGCTTGTACTGCGTCACCCACATGCGGCCTTTGGAATCCCAACTGGCATAGAGGGGCTGCATGACCTCTGGCTCTGCGGCCATGAGATCGATGGCGACATCGCTGCGGAGGGTGAATTTTTTCAGCGCGTCCTGGGGTGTGGAAGGCGGGGTATCGTCTGCCAGGGTGCCGCGACCGCCGTAGGTCTCCATGATCTTGCGCACCTGTTCATTGCCCGCGACGGCGTCTGGAGTGACGTTGGGGTCGGCGGCGTTGAGGGCAGTGGCGAGCGAGAGTGCGGCCGTGAGGCGGGCGGTGAACTTCATCCACAAAATACAGCTATGGCGGGGCTGTTCTTGTGATGAAAAGATGTGCGTGGCTACTGGCTGGGCAGGACGACTTCCTTGAGGCTGCTGTCGGTGGCGGCGGACTCCAGGGTCTGGGCTGCGGTGGGATCGCTGAACAAGACTTTGCGCAGCATGGCGGTGACGTATTTTTCGTAGATTTTGAGGCGTGCGGCCGAGACTTTGCCGCAGGCGATATTGGCGAGGGGGCTGCTGGGGTTTTCGGCATCGCAGTGGGTGGAGTCTGCGACACACATCGCGGTCATGGGCCCTTGTGCGGCGGTGATGAGGCGGCGGGAATTGCCATTGAGGTTGAAGGGGGCGGGCTCGGCCCGCACGATGAGGCTGGGGATGGGGAGGGCTTTGATGACCTTTTCGCCGAGCCCGCTGAAATCGACCGGGTCCAGTCCGACCCAGGCGGCGAGGTGGGGATTTTTCTCCGCCGCCAAAAGGGTGACGCATCCGCCCATGGAGAAGCCGACCAGCGCTGCCTTGCGCGGCTGTGGGTGCGGGGTGGTGAAGAGCTTCCCTGCCATGACGGCATCCAGCAGATCGCGCATGGCGCGTCCGTTGCGGACGTTGGCGGAGAACTTGGGCATGGTCGGCACCACAACGATGAAGCCCTGCTGGGCGAGGAGGACGCCCCAGCCAGACATGTTATTGCGGGAGCGGGAGAAGCCATGCACCACCATGACGACGGGTGCGGATTCGACGCCTTTGGGCAGATAGACATCGGCGGTGACGCTGTCTCTGGAGAGCTGGACAGTGTGCTGGGTGCGGGTGATGCCAGCGGGGATCTTGGGCTGCGTGGTGCAGTTCCCCAGCGCGGCGAGGAGGACGAGCACCACCAAGACGCCGAGTATGCGGAGGGACCAGCGGAGCCATTTTTTTCTCATCCGGGAAGAAGGGTCGCAACTGGCTTGTCATTGCAACGGGAATCTGGGAGGATCGAGGTCGTATGAAGCTCTTTGCCGATGTCTTTCGATCCCGCCGCATCCTGCTGGCCGTCTTCGCGATCAGCCTAGTGGGCGGTTCGGTGATGGCGGTGGAGGCACCGCCGACGGTGCGTGTCTTGTTCGTGGGGAATAGCTACACTTACTTCAACAAGATGCCGGAGATGTTTGACGCGATGTGCGCCTCTACGGGCGTCCTGAAGCCGCTAGTGGGTTCTGTGACGGATGGCGGACTGAATCTGGCAGATCACGTGCGCCGCAATGAACTGGTGCGGGCACTGACGAACGGGGCACGTTCGGATGGCAAGCCCTGGGATGTGATGGTGCTGCAAAATCAGAGCGTGCTGTCCGCAGCGGCAGCGGTGGATCCGAATGTGGCGGCGGGCTGGGCGCAGGCGGCGGCGACGATCACGACCATGGCGAAGCAATCGAACCCGAACATGCTGGTGATTCTTTTCCAGACTTGGGCTAGGCATCCCAAAGTGTGGAAGAATGGAGGGGCCGACATTCCGATGATGGGGGAGAACGCCGAAGTCATGCACCAGCGTGTGCGTGGCTCTGTGCAGGCGGTGTTCAATGCCGTGCAGCCGCACTTGGCCGATACTCAGGTGCGGATGCTGATCAGCCCCGTGGGGGATTTTTGGAAACAAGCGAGCGCTGATCTACCGGCTGTGGAGATCTACAACGAAGACGGCACGCATCCGAACCCGGCGGGCTCCTGGCTGACGGCGCTGACGATCCTGGGCACGGTGGGTGGGCGCGACTGCATCGAAAAGTGCTCATGGACGGGCGAAGTGCCAACCGCTGATGCGAAGTCCCTGAAGAAGCTGCTACTGGATCACCCAGAGATCTTCGCGAACGCGACCCAGCCCTGACGGTCAGTCTGTGGAGCTGAATGCAGGCTGCCGCTTGCATCACGCCGGGCCTGCGCTACCCCTGCGGAGTGAATTACCCCTCCCAGCGTCTTGGTCTTTTGATTGTCGTCTCCGGTCCTTCGGGCACGGGCAAAACTACGCTCTGCCGCAAAGTCTGCGATGGGGAGAGGGTGGTGTTTTCCGTGTCCTGCACGACGCGGCAACCGCGTCCGGGCGAGGTGGATGGCAAGGACTACTACTTCCTGGAGGAGGGCGATTTCTTGGCGAGGGTCGGACGCGGGGAGCTCTTTGAGCATGCGCAGGTCCACACGCGCTGGTATGGGACGCTGAAGAGCTACGTCTATGACAATCTGCGGCGCGGGATCGATGTGATCATGGACATCGATGTGCAAGGCGCGGAGCAAGTGCGCGCCTGCCAGGACGAGCTAGTGCGGCGCTGTCTGGTCGATGTCTTTATCCTGCCGCCGAGTGTGGAGGAACTGCGCGCCCGGTTGGCCGGGAGGGCCACGGAGGATGCGGCTACTTTTGAACTGCGCATGAAAAACGCCGTCGCGGAGATGGCTCACTGGCCGCGCTATCAGTATGCGCTGGTGAGTGATACCCGGGAAAGTGACGAGGCGCGATTCCGCTCCCTGCTGGATAGCGAGCGGCTGCGGGCGTCTCTGCGGGAGGTGTGAGCCTCAGTCAATATCGCCAAAGCCGGAGCTAATGAGCTCCGCCAGGTCCGCCATCGCCTCTTCGGCATCGGTGCCTTCGGTGGTGATCTTGATGGTTTCTCCCTTTCCCGCGGCCAGCATCATGAGGCCCATGATGCTCTTGCCATTCACGGGTTCTTCATCTTTTTCGACCCAGATATCGCATTTAAACCGCCCGGCATGTTTGACAAATTGCGCTGCGGGACGGGCGTGCATGCCCATCTTATTTACGATCACGAATTCTTTTTGCAGCATCATGTGTCTTTCTGCTTCTTGGGCTAACCTAATTGATCATCCGCCATCTTTTTCAACAACCTTTGGTCGAACTCGACCGCGCTGTTGTACCCAAACGCACGGAGCTTGTAATTCAAGGCGGAAAGTTCAATCAATCCTGCCACATCCCGCCCTGGGGCGACGGGCAGATCCACGGCGGGCACCTGCATGTTCATCAGCGGTTCTGAGGCCAAGCCCATGCCGACCCGCTCAAGGTCACCACTTTCAACTCCCATCACCAAACGCACGACAAGGTCCACGCGTTTGCTCATCCGCACCGCGCCCACGCCGAAGAGCGCGGCGACGTTGAGGATGCCTAGCCCGCGGATCTCGATCATGTTGCGGGTCATCTCCGGTGCGGAGCCTGCAATTTCACGCTCCTCCACCAGACGTAGCCGCACCACATCATCCGCCACCAGGCTGGCCCCGCGCTGGAGGAGGCCGATCACTGCCTCGCTCTTGCCGCTGCCGCTGTCTCCCTTGATCAACACGCCAATGCCTTGCACGTCCACCAGGCAGCCGTGCACCACCATGGTCGGGGCGAAGAGCCAGTCGAGCTTGATGGTGGCTGCGTTGAGGAATTTCATCGTCACCATGCTGGTCTGGAAGACGCAAATCCCGGCATCGTTGGCAATTTTGACGTACTCGTCCCGGATGGCGCGGCCACGGGCGACGATGATGCAGGGGATGTCCTGCGCACAGAGTTGGCGGAAGCGCTCCGCCGCGAGCCCGGGATCAACGCCAGCGAGGAAGGAGAGCTCCGAGTTGCCCAGCACCTGTACCCGCTTGTAAGCGAAGTAGGTGAAGAAGCCAGATAGCGCTAGTCCGGGCCGATTTACGGAGGGCTCCATGATCCGCCTCTGCATGCCCACATCGCTGCCGACGCGGCGCAGACGCAGGCTGCGCTCGTTGGCTTCAAAAAACTCCTGCACCGTGACGTAGGCGGGCCGTTTGACTTTAGGTGGCGGCGGCATGTTAGGCGGTTTTCTCCGCGTCGGGCGGTTGGGCGTGGGTCAAAACGAACGTCCGCAGCGGCCTCGCCGCAAGGGCGACGAATTTGGGTGCGGCTGGCGGAACGCGATTCATGGGGCAGTGGATGCCTGAAAACCGGGCGCTTGTAAAGCAAAGAGCCAGAGTTCTGCCAGAAATCGGCAGGGGGGCGATGGATGCCCGGGAGATGAATTCGGCAAACTTGATAATTGGGGCGGCTAAAAATTGACCAAAAACGGTATATCAAACACCTCAAAACATCACAAGGAATTGTATATAAGATAAACAAAAAGAGTATGTAAGGTGGGTGTATTGGAGTGTAATGATGTCATCATAAACATGTAAATGGTTAGGTAAATGGCCTCTGTCGTATTGACTTCCGTGGCGACTAAATAGAGCATATCTGACTATGATTACCAGAAGATCAATATTCGGCCTGCTCCTTGGTGCATGGTCGATTCGTCCGGCTGCTGGGGCAAATGTGCTTCCCGTTGCTATGTGGCTTTCTGAGAAAAAATTTGCAGGCTACCAGTGGGGTTTGGATCGCAGCAAGAAGCAGATCGACTGTTGCAGCTTCCTCATTGACGTCGTTCAGCAATGTGTCCGGCGGCCGCTCACTTCAGAAGAAAAGCGGGCAATCGCAATGAACTACAAATTCACCAACCTCAACAAAGCAATCGATGCCAACGACCCACGCACGCGTGGCGTCCAGTACGCCCTGGTGGACCTGATGCGCATCGGACGCCCCGTGAAGCCAAAAGAGGCGACGCAGGGGGACTTTGTACAGTACTGGATCAAGGGCTCCAACGGCTACTACACAGGGCATTCTGCCATCATTTCCCATGTCTGGAAGGACTCCAGCGGCAAACCACGGGCGGAGATCTACGGGAGCAATAAGTCCACCAAGGGCATCGCCTTTACCCGATTCAAGTCGAACAGTGGTCTGCTCCTGGAAGGACCGGGGCGACGTGTCCACATCGCTCGATTGCTTGGCTAAAAGAGGATGTGGGAATCTTCTGCCAAAAGTTGTCGCAATCCCTGTGCAGGGGCGTATTCTGGCCAACCATGACCGCTACCGTCGCCCCCAGCACCCTGATTTCAGACAAACTCAACGAACTCTGCGCTGCCATCGCCGCAGACGTCCAAATTCAATCGTCCCGCGATCAGGCGGAGGCCTTCCTGGCGGACGAAAGCGCTGTGGGCCTGTATCGCAATCTGATCACCCTGAATCGTGACCTCCACAACCGCCAGCGCCAAGGGCAGCAGATCAGTGATGAGGAAGTGGAGCAACTCCAGGACCTCGAAGAGCAGGCCAATGCCAATCAGGCGATCATCAATTTTCAAGCTGCCCAGGACGCGCTGCAAAACATCGCCAACATGGTGAATGGCTTTGTGGCCAAGACGCTGGAAAAAGGCCGTGTGCCGACGATGGAAGAAGTTTTCCCCCAAGACGGCGGCTGCTGCGGCGGTGGTTGCGGCTGCCATTAAGGCCCATGCCCGTCAAGGGCACCGAAGTATGGAATTGCCAATCGCGCCGATTGTCTTCACAATCTGGCGGATGAAGCGCATTTTTTACTGGTTCAGTGTCGCGGTGCTTTTGGCTGTGCGGACTCCGTGCCCAGCGGAGGCCGTTAAGGATCGCGAGGGTGCGGTGCGTGGAGATCGTGCCGCGATGGAAAATGACGCCCGCTGGATCTACAACGACGTCCAGCGCGGGTTTGATGAGGCGAAGAAGACGGGCAAGCCTTTGCTTGTCGTCCTGCGCTGCGTGCCCTGTCTGTCCTGCATGGGGATTGATGCCAGCGTGCTCCAGGAGGCGACCCTGGCACCCCTCCTCGATCAGTTTGTCTGCGTCCGCCTGATCAACGCCAATTCCATCGACCTGAGGTTGTTTCAGTTCGACTACGATTTGTCTTTTTCCACCCTGTTCTTCAATGGAGACGGCACGGTCTATGGGCGCTACGGTTCATGGCGCCATCAAAAAGACCCCCAGGACAAGACCACGCTGGGTTACCAACGGGCGCTGGAGGGTGCCTTGGCCCTGCACCAAGGTTACCCTGCCAACAAGGACTCGCTGACCGGTAAACAGGGCGGTCCGACGCCATTCAAGACTCCGGTGGAAATTCCGACTTTGGCGGAGAAGTACGGTCGCGAGCTCAATTGGCAGGGCAAGGTCGTGCAGAGCTGTGTGCACTGTCACATGGTCGGGGACGCGTTTCGGGCCTCCTACCATGACAAGGGCCAGCCAGTGCCGGACCAGCTAATCTATCCCCAACCGGCCCCCGAAACGGTGGGCATCTCGTTGGCGGCAGATTTTTCAGCTCGTGTGGAGTCGGTTACGCCTGCATCGGCGGCGGCTGTCGCCGGAATTGCGCCTGGGGATGAGATCGTCAGCATTGATGGCCAGCCGCTGATCTCCAGCGCGGACTTTAGCTGGGCGCTGCATTCTGCCGCAGCCCCGGCAACGCTCAATGTCCAGATTCGTCGTTCAGGAGGGACTGAATCTAGCGTGAAACTGGACCTGGCCGCTGGCTGGCGGGGCAAGGTGGATATTTCCCGTCGGGTGGGCACCTGGGGGATGCGCGGCATGGCCTGCGGCGGACTCGTGCTGGAGGATCTGAATGATGCCGACCGGGCCATGCGGGGGCTAGATACCAAGTCGTTGGCGCTCTGGGTCAAGGGAATGGGGCAGTACGGCAAACATGCGGCAGCAAAAAAGGCGGGCTTCCAGAAGGAAGACGTGATCATTTCCATCGATCAACGCACGCAGCGGATGACGGAGAGCGAGCTCATCGGACAGCTCCTCCGCCAGCATAAGGCGGGCGAAAGCATCCCCGTCACTGTCCGGCGCGGTGGCCAAGACGTGCTCCTGGCCCTGCCGATCCAGTGAGGTCCGCATCAAGAGCCGACGGCTAGCCAACTGAACTCCACCGCATAAACGAGGGTGTCCCGCCAGGTGGTGACGTGAACCTCAAAACCCTCCGCGTTAATTTCCCGCGCAGCAACGCTGATGCGCCCTCCTGTTTGCTGATCAAGGTCAAATCCGCAAAGCCCCACCGTCACCACCGGCGCGTAGGCAAACGGTTGGGAAAAGGTGACGACGTGCCGATGAGTGCGAGCGCTTTCATCAGCGGCGGCGGAGTCGGCAGGCACAGGGTCCGCGAGGGCCCAGCCCGGAGTCAAGACGCCGACACCTTCTGTGCCTGATACAAATTTGAGTGGGATCATGTCATCGCCAGAAGCAATTCGCGGGCCGAGACGCGGGAATACTCATTGGGACATAAACTGACCGGAGTGTGGGCATCCGAGTCATCGGAGACCGCTGTCAAAGACGTGAAGGTCGGCAAGGTAGGGCGCTGTGTCCTCACAGCGCCGGAGCTTGGTAAGCGAAAGGCCCGCCGCAGAGGCAGCGCTATGCTGGCTGGGGTGTGACCGCAGGTTGACGTAAGGTAGGGCGGACTGTCCTCAATCCGCCGGTGCTTGGGGCGTGGCTGAACGGCCAATCAGAAGCCTATCGGACTCTTTGTATTGGCCTTGCAGTATCGTTTCAAGTGCGTGGTTCTTGGCGGACCAAGGACCCTACCTTGCCCGGCTCCACCTTCTCCGGGCGCTCATAATCCCGACGACACGCCGAGCTGTGTTGAATCGCAAGGCTCACCGTCGAGGTCCCTTTGCCGAAAGGGAGGAAGCCGGTGGGGCACCCGCAGCAGCGACGCAGGTCCGGCAATCCATGTTTTACCCAAGGGACCGGCGTGAAGGTCAGCCGGATGGCAAAAAAATGGGTGGCAAAAAGATGGGGAGGGTGACTACACTCCATCCGATGTCGAACCTCTATACTTAACGGAGAGTGTGGTTACCTCGGCACCCCATCCAGAACCATTCAGTGATACGTCCCTGGGGAGGGGGCGGTCTGGATGACACGTGCGCATGTCCATTCCCACGATCCATCATGAAAAAATCAAAAACAGTTGCTATCTTGCCCCTGCTGGCTGTGTGCCTCACCTCTTGGCCTGCAAGCGGTCAGACGGATGGGCATGAGCAGCCATCCGATGAGTCGATGCTGGTGATTTTGGCGAATCCCGAGCGGATTATTCAACATCGCGTCCGGTTGGTTGGGTATTTTGTTCTCGGGGAAAACTCCGGCCTTTATCTGACCAAGGAAGCGCATGAAAAAGTGCTCCCAGGATTAGGTATTCGGGTGCTTCCCAAAACTCTGGAGAGGGAACAGTTTCTGGCAGTTTCCGGCCGATGGGTGATGTTGGAGGGTACTTTGGAGCGACAATTCGATAAAAGATACCCGTTAGTGTTAAAGGAACCTGTTATTGTTTATCGCAACTGGCCGGACCCAGACTCTAATGTGAATGGAAGGGCTGGCAACCGGGGTGATCGATGACGCTTTCTATGGTTGTTGAAGAATGTATGCAGTAATCAAGCGGTTGCGCGCATCTGACTGTGTCGTCATTCCATCATTTCATCCCAGCGTGAAGAACCTCACACCAGCCTGGATCGACTGACTCGCAACCTTTGCCGCTTGCATCTGGGCTGTTCTGTCGGTGAGTGTCGGCGCGGTCCCGTTGCTCCCCAACCTGCCGCTCGTCCTGGCGCTGGCCTGGGCTGATGCGGCGGGCGGTGGTGGGTATGCTGAGGAGCCTTCGTGGAGCGGTATCTTGAAGCGACTCCTCGTGCCAACGGTTCTGCCATTTTATCTTTTCCTCTCAGCAGCGCTGGTCTTTGCTAATAACAGCCGCATCAACGGCAAGACCGAGTCCGGTTGCGGTGGTGCCATGGCCTGTGGCGTTTGCGGGGCGGTAGGGCCCCGGTGCCTGCTTCTGGTGGGCAACCTCCCTGCCGACCGCCGCGTCACCGTCTCTCTGTGGTGGCAACAAAGGGGGATGTGGAGCTTCGGGTGGGGGTGCCTGTGGGTGTGGAAGCAAGGCGCAGGGTGGGAAGGGGAGTGCCTGCGGTTGTGGGAGTAGCACAGGTAAGACTTGTGGAGCTGGGGCTGGAAGCCCCAGCGCCCCAGACCGCCTGGAAGGGCGGCCCCCCCCACGGTGGGAGTGCCTGCGGCTATGCAGCCACAAGCGACTGCGGCTCCAGCCAAACCCATGCCGGTGCCACCCGTGCTGAAAGGCCGGACGATGCAGGCGCTACCCGCAAGATCCCTGCCCGGCATCAGCCCCACTGCAAGACCGCTGCCACCCAGCTTGAAACCCAATCCGAATGCCCCGTTGCCGCCTGGAGTGAAACCGCTGGTAAAAGATGAGGCAGGCTTCATCCCTTTTTACCCCAAATCTTTTACCAAAAGAATCGGGATGGAAAGTTAACCGGACGGCGAAAAAGGGCGGCTAACGGTTGGGAAAAGGTGAAGACGTGCACATTAGTCCGAGCGCTTTCATCGGCGTCAGTCACAGGCCCAGCCCGGAGTCAAGACGCCGACACCTTCTGTGCCTGATACAAATTTGAGTGGGATCATGTCATCGCCAGAAGCAATTCGCGGGGGGGGGTGACCGTAGATTGATGTGCCAGCTCCGTTGGCGAGGGTAGGGCTGTTGGTGCTCCAACGGCCAGAGAATGAATGGGTGAAAGTGATGCGAAGAGGCGGGCGCTGCTCGCTCGCAGCCTTCGCCGGAGCATTCTCTGCTCATTCACCGGCGCTCAAGGGACTGAGCGCCCTACCTTCGCGTGTGCCCGCGCAGCCCCCCGGACATCAATCGGCGGTCACACTCATTCGCGGGCCGAGACGCGGGAATACTCTTCGGGACATAAACTGACCGGAGTGTGGGCATCCGTGACATTCATCTTGCCTGACGGCGGAAAATTTTGTTCACTCAGGGCCTGATGTCGGACTTTTCCTCCATCGAGACGCTGCGTTCGCGCTTGAAAGCCTCCCCAAGTGATTGGGGTTGCCGATTGGCGTTGGCGGAGGCTTTGCTGGAAAAAGGGTCGGCGCAGCAGGCGGCACTGCTGATTTCAACTGCGCCGAGTCCCCCTACTACCACGGGGGAATTATTGCAGGCCGCCCGCCTGAGTCTGGCGTTTAATGCCGCGCTCGCGCAGCAATTCGCTGACCGCGTGCTGGCGGACGATGAAGGGAACGTCGCGGCGGTCCTGCTGAAGGCGCGCATTCACCAAACGCGCAATGAGCCGATGGAGGCGCTGCGATTTGCGCAGGTTGCCGCAATTTTAGATCCAGGGCAGTTGGGGAAAGAAACGGCGCTGATTGCGTGGTTGGACGGGCAGGACTGTCGCTTGGATGGGGTTGGGAACCAAGAGACGAAGCTACCCATCATCAAGCTGATGCAACCCGTCTCGCCCGCCTCTGTGGTTGAGGAATCGGAGGAAGAGGCAGCGGCTTTGCCCTGCGTGACGCTCGCAGAAGAAGATGGCGACGACGAAGACGATGATGCTGCCGCAGGGGCACTAGTCGTCTTGGCCGATGCCGATGAAGAAAACGAAAACGAAAGCAAAGACGATGACGGGGTGTTGTGTGAAGCGGTCCCGGAGGAATGTCCGCTGCCGCCACGGGGTCCTGCAGAGCGGCGCATGGCAGTGCCGAAGGTGTCTGCTGCCGTCGTGGCGATTGCGATTCATGCTGCGCTGATCCTCCTCCTGGGGCTGATTGTGGTGGTAGCTCCGACGCAGCCAGTGGCGGAGTTGGTGGGGATCGTGGCACCGGAGACCAAGCAAGAGCAGCCAGAGACGAAGAAAGTAACCCCTGTCGCGATGCAGACCTCTGTGGCCGTGGTCGGATCGCCAGCGCGGGCGATCACTGCAAGTGGGATCTCCGCCATCTCGCTGCCAGACTTTGAGTCAAAAGCAGACGGTCCCATCGTCACCGAGATCGCGACGAGAGATCTAGGCGCGAGCTTTGCGCTGCCCTTCACGCCAAAGGGGACCTCCAACGTGAACTTCTTTGGCATCAAGTCCAAGGGGCGGCGAGTGGCCTTCCTCATTGATGCGGAGCGCTACATGCTGACGGATCCGCGGGGTGGCTACCCCGCCTATGAAATCGTGAAGAACGAGATTGCGGGGATGATCGGCAAGCTGGGATTGGATACGTTCTTCAACGTCATTCTCTATGAGGGACGGAACATCTCTGCCTTTAGCGAAAAGCTGCTGCCAGCGACGGCGGCCAATAAAGCAAAGGTTTCGGATTGGTTGTATCCGGTGAATCGTGAATTCAACCGGTTGGGTCTTCCGGCGATCAAGTATCCACTCCTTCAGCCCAAAGCGGAGGTGGAGCCGGTGAGCAATGACTACCTTTCAGGCTACCTACGTGCGATCCAATATGCGCTGGAAATTGATGTCGATGCCGTCTTCGTCGTCACCAGCGGTTACCGCAGCATGGAGGTGCCACGCACGAAGGAAGAGCGTGAGAAGATCCTGAAAAAGATGAAGTGGACTGAAAAGGACGACATCGCCTGGCGGGATGCGATCAAGAAAGGTCAAGACTGGCTCAACAAGGAAAACGCCGCCCGCAGGGCGAAGGGGATTCCAGAACGTGTCATCATCAATATTGGCGAGGTCTGGCGGGACATGGGTTTCAGGCCGCCACGTTCACCTCCCGGCGGGATTCAGATCACGGCGGAGGAGCGCGAAGACCAAATCAAGAATGCCATCCGTCTCTACTACCAGTCGAAGGACAAGCCCAAACCGCAGATCAACTTTGTCATCTTCATCGGCAAAGATCAGGATGAAAAGACCGTGCCTCGGCTAGATCATTTTGAAAACATCGCCCAACGTGCCCGCAGTGGGAAGGTCCGCGTGCTCCAGGGCCTAGCGGCGCTGCAGAATGTTTCGGGAAAGTAGCACAGTGATTTCTTGAGGACAGCGGGGTGGCGCTGCCTTCGCGGGAAAGATGCGGCGGGGAAAAAAAGCTGCTGCTGGCGGCGGGTTGCTCTCTATGTTGCTGACATGCCAGAGCCGCTGACTGTCCGCGAACCCATCGAACCCCTGTTGAATCATCTTTTTACTTCCTGGCCGGAGGTGAAGAAGACGAAGATCCGGCAGTGGTTAAAGCATGGGGCGGTTCTCGTCAATGGTCGCTCCGTGACGAAGCATGATCATCCTCTGGCAGCCGGGGATGTGGTGACAGTAGAAATCAAGAAGGGGCCAGCCCCTGAGGATGTACTGCCCCCAGGGCTACGGATCGTCTTTGAAGATAGCAGCGTGATCGTGATCGAAAAGCCGTCTGGCCTGCTCTCGATTGCCAGCAAGGCGGAGCGGGAGGAGACGGCGTATGTTTTCCTGACCGAGTATGTGCGGCAAAAGCAGGGGGAGTATGGTTCCCATCGTGGGCGGGATCGCATCTGGATCGTCCATCGTCTGGATCGTGAGACCTCGGGGCTGATGGTCTTTGCCCGCACTGAGGAGGCAAAGCACTTCCTCCAAGAGAACTGGGATGATTTTGAGAAGCGCTACTTTGCCATCGTGAAAGGGGCGCTGCCCAAGATGGCGAACACGGTGCGATCCCACCTGGACGAGACCAACCCCTTCCGCGTGCGTAGCGCACCTCAGAGCGAGACGACACGGCACGCGATCACTCACTATCGCGTGATCAAAAAGTCCAAGGATCGGTCCCTGGTGGAGCTTGAGCTCGAAACCGGGCGTCGGCATCAGATCCGCGTGCACATGGCCGACCTCGGCTGCCCGGTCCTGGGGGATGAAAAGTACAATAAGGGGGACAAAAATGCGAAGCGTCTGGCGCTGCACTCTTGCCACCTCGGGTTCACCCATCCGACCAATGGCACGCTGATGAAATTTGATTCAGCGCTGCCGAACGAATTGGCGAAACTGATGTGATTTGACTCTTGAGGAGGGGCCCTCTTTGGCCTTCTGTCACGGTCGTATGACCAAGACAAAGTGCAGATGGGGTTTCATGGGCGCGGCGAACATCGCGCGTAAGAATTGGCAGGCCGTCCGCGATGCAGGCAATGCGGAGCTGGTAGCCGTGGCGAGTCGCGATGCTGCGCGGAGTGCGAGGTTTATTGAGGAATGCCAATCCCAGGTGCCGCAGCCGATCACACCGGTTGCGCTGGGCAGCTACGAAGAATTGCTGGCGCGGGAGGACATCGACGCGGTCTATGTGCCGCTGCCAACGGGCTTGCGCAAGGAGTGGGTGATCCGCGCTGCGCGGGCAGGAAAGCATGTGCTGTGTGAAAAACCTGCGGCCATGAGCGCGGCAGATTTGCAGGAGATGATCGCGGCCTGTCGGGACAACAACGTGCAGTTCATGGACGGCGTGATGTTCATGCACCACCCGCGCTTGGAAAAAATGCGCTCGGTTTTGGAGGCACGAACTTTGGGGGAGATCCGCCACATCACCTCCCAGTTCACCTTTGCTGGCGGGGACGAGTTTTTGGGCGCGGACATCCGCACCGATGCGAAGCTGGAGCCCATGGGTTGCCTGGGGGATTTGGGCTGGTATTGCAGTCGTCTTACCCTTTGGGCACTGGGATGGCAGGCACCCGTCAGCGTCTGCGGCCACATTCTCCAAGAGTCTGGGCATGGTGGCGGGAGTGTGCCGACGGAGTTTTCTGCGGAGCTCTATTTTCCCGGTGGAGTATCTGCCAGCTACTTTACCTCGTTCCACGTTCGTAATACACAGACGGTCGTGATCAGCGGGACGAATGGGGCCTTGCAGTTCAATGATTTTGTCCTGCCCTTGGAAGGCGATACCTCGCGTTACGATGTGGTGCAGTCTGCCTTCGGCGCGGATGGCTGCGTGTTCGTGATGCAAGACGGTCGGCAAATCAACGAGTTGACGGTGCCGGCAAACAATGCGCCAGGGTCACAGGAGGCGAACATGATCGCGTCCTTCTCCAACATCGTTCTGAGTGGCGTACGGGACGCGCGTTGGGAGGACTGGTGCCTGCTGACGCAGCGGGTGGTGGATGCCGCGATGACCAGCGCACGCCAAGGTGGTGCGCCGGTATCGCTCGCTGATGCTTGACTGAATCAGAATCGAATCCCGATTGACAACTTTAGATAAACAACTCCCGTTGAGATTATCCTGATGAAATTCCTGAAACGTGCTGTCGAAAAATGGGCGAAACCTCTGATCGAGGACCATTTCAATAAGAAGATCAAACCACGCATTGCGGCACGGAAGATCCTGGAGAATCCCTTTCTAGTCGGTAAGCGCTTGATGCCGCTGGAGAAGAACAAGGGTTTTTACGTCGTGCCGAAGACCCCGGCTCCTTGCGAGATGGGACCTGACGGTCTGGCGATCCCGCCGCAAGAATACTGGGAAGGGTATGGAAAAACGCCGGAACAGTACTTGGGCTTTGGTCGTGATCACGTGAAGACCATGCAGGAGATCCTCCAGGCGGATGGGGCATCGCTGGCCAGCATGAAGCATGTGTTGGACTTTGGCTGTGCTGCGGGGCGCATGCTCCGCTTCATCCCTGATGCGGGCGAGGGGTCGGAACGCTGGGGGGTGGATCTCAAGGCAGAGACCATCAATTGGTGCCAACAGTATCTCAGCCCCAAGATGCTCTTCGCGCCGTGCACGACGCTGCCGCACCTGCCGTTTGAGGACAACTCCTTTGATTTGGTTTATGCAGGATCGGTATTTACCCACATTTCTGACCTCCCAGATACCTGGTTCCTTGAATTGCGCCGCATCGTCAAAAAGGGGGGCTACCTCTATCTAACGGTCTTTGACAAGCAGGCGGTGACGGCGCTCCTGACCGAGCACAAAGACCGCGAGGACCTCGATATGCGGTGGTTTGTGGAGATGCTCCAGCGCTTTGAAGCGGATACGGGTGCTCTTAGCGGCGACTACGCGACTTTTTCCTTTGAAGGTGGCAGTTGGGGCGGCTTTCCCGTGCCACAGGTTGGCTACGATACCGAAAGCCTCTCCGCCCGGTGGGGTGCGATGGCTCGGGTAGCGTCTGTGAATCCAGGTGCCTACAACTACCAGACAGCGATGCTGCTACAGAAGCGTTGACCAGAGCTCGCAGAGCTTAGAACGGCCTGTAGAGCGCCAGCCAAGCAGCCGCTGCACCGAGGATCAGACCTGCCATCAGCACGACGCCCGGTGCCAGCCAGCGACGCTTTGCGGCTGGGAGGAGCAGGACTGCCAGAACTAGGATGCAGATCTTCCCGATTACCCAGCCATTGCTGAAACTGTGGCCACCTTTGGACACCGCGCCAAATCCAGCGACGATGAGGATCAGGAGGGAGATACCGTGCAGCATGGCCAATGGCTTGCGTGCGGCGGAATTGGAGCCTGCGGCAAACATACCGCCGACACTGGCGAAGAAGCCCATAATGCCGACTAGATGCAATGTTTTGTAGAATAGGATGTCCATGTGTTGCCATCATACGCCGCATCTGGACCACCGGAAGCAGAAAATGGCAGTTCTTTCGTCATCTTTGAAGGTTTACGGTCATGGGAGTCTTTTCGTGCTTGCGACGGGGCGTCCTGCTCTGAATAGTGGCACTCCCCAAATCCCGGACATGAGCAACCAGAAACCAGCCCCAGATGCACTCACCTTCGAGCAGGCCATGGCCCGTCTTGATGAGATCGTCTCTGGCCTTGAGACGGATCGCCAACCACTTGCGGAGATGGTCGCTAACTATGAGGAGGGCATCACCCTCCTGAAAAATTGCCGCCAGCAGATCGAGTCCGTCCGGCAACGGGTGGAATTGATCAATACCCAATCAGACACGTCCCAGGCCACCCTCAGCCCCTTTGCAGGTGACACCGCCTCCACCCGCGCTGAAGAGCCCGCCGCCAAACCGCGCCGTCGCAAAGCCGATAGCGATGACGAAGACATTAGCCTTTTCTAGAATCCTGCCCAGTGGAACCAGCCCTCCCCGAAATCAATTCCCCAGCCGACGTCAAAGCACTCCCCTTTGAGCAACTGCCTGCGCTGGCCGAAAAAATTCGCAAAACCCTCATTGAGACGCTCAGCGAGACTGGCGGACATCTTGGCCCGAACCTCGGGGTGGTGGAACTGACGCTTGCGATGCATCGCGTCTTTGATACGCCAAAAGATCGGTTCATCTTCGATGTTGCGCACCAAGGGTATGTTCACAAAATGCTCACGGGCCGCTGGGATCGCATTCAGACCATCCGCCAGTATGAGGGGCTCAACGGCTTCCTCCTCCGCAGTGAGAGCCCGCACGATTGTTATGGCGCGGGTCATGCTGGGACGTCTCTGTCAGCCGCGCTCGGCATGGCGGTCGGTCGTGATTTGCGCGGTGCGGAGGACGAACACGTGGTGTGTGTCGCAGGCGATGCAGCCTTTACCTGCGGACCGGTTTTCGAAGCACTGAACAATGTCGCCACGCAGACGAAGCGCCTGATCCTCGTCCTGAATGACAATGAATGGTCCATCGACCGAAACGTCGGTGCCATAGCGCATTACTTCAACGCCATCGCCACCCACCCGGGATTTGCCGATCTGCATCACAAGGCGGCGGAGTTTGTGGAGTTCATGCTGGGCAAGGGCGCGCGCAGGCTCGCCAGCAAGGTGCAAGAAAGCGCCAAGACCTTCCTGCTGCCACAAAGCGATGCCCCACCGAATCGCAGCATGCTCTTTGAAGAGTTCGGGATCCGTTATTATGGCCCGGTAGATGGTCATGATGTGGCGCTCTTGGTGCGCACCTTTGAGTTCTTGAAGACTCAGAACGAGCCTGTCATCCTCCACATCGTCACGGAAAAAGGGCGTGGTTACAAGCCAGCGCTGGATGATCCAGGAAAGTTCCACGGCCTCGGCAAATACAATGTGGAGACGGGAGAGACGGCGACGGTCGGCACGCCCACTTATTCGCAAATCTTTGGGCGCACTGTGACGGACTTTGCCAAGGAGGACGAAAGTGTCGTCGCCATCACCGCAGCGATGCCAGGCGGTACGGGACTTTCTGTCTTCAAGAAGGAATTGCCTGAGCGCTACTATGATGTGGGCATTGCGGAGGAGCATGCTGCCCTCTTTGCCTGCGGGCTGGCGACTCAGGGGCGTAAGCCTTTCCTGACGATTTACTCCACCTTCATGCAGCGGGCCATCGACATGATCATTCACGACATGGCGATCCAGCACCTGCCGGTGCGGCTATGCATGGATCGCGGTGGGTTATCGGGTGACGATGGTCCGACCCACCACGGCCTCTTTGATATTGCCTACCTGCGCGGAATCCCCGGTTTGGTGCACATGCAACCCAAAGATGAGGATGAGTTTGTGGACATGCTCTGGACCATGGCTCAATACGAGGCTGGTCCGATTGCCATCCGCTACCCGCGTGGTTCCGGGCCGGGTGTTGTGCCCAAGGACACACCGCGCACCCTGACGATTGGTCAGGCCGAAGTCATTGCGGAAGGCAGTGATGTGACGCTGATCGGTCTTGGCGATATGTTCGCCACGGCGCAGGAGGTGCGCGAGATTCTCCAGTCGCAGCATGGACTTTCTGTAGCGCTCATCAATCCACGCTGGATCAAGCCCTTGGATACCGCCACCATCAGTCGGCTAGCTGCTGGTAGTAAGGTCGTCTGCACTCTTGAAGACCATGTCCTGATGAATGGATTTGGCTGCGGGGTGATCGAGATGCTCAACGACGCTGGCATCTACAAACCTGTGGTGCGCATCGGCTGGCCTGACGCATTTGTGGAACACGGTACGCCTGCCATCTTGCGCAAGAAGCACGGTCTCACCGTGGAAAACACGGTGGAGAAGGTGCTGAAAGCGCTGGGCAAATAGGCACAAAAAAGGTCGGCACTCAGTTCGCTGAACTGAATGCCGACCACAGATTTGGCGAGGTTAGACCTTCCACTGGCCGCGATATTCGCGTGTCAGCCAGGAGGCATCGCCCCCCTTGGTGAACTGGTGCCCTTTTGGATCCCAGCCGAGGTTTTGGCCGTGATAATAAGCGAAGTTCATGAGGTGGCAGGCGATCACGGTGCTGGCACCGATGGCGACATCTGCGACGGTTTTTTCCCGCGTCTTGATCGCATTGAGCCAGTCGTCGTGATGGTTCTTGGAGCTGTAGAGCTTTACCTTTGCGTCCGCCAGGAATTCACGCTCCGTCAATACGACCTCGCGGTCGAGGGAGGTGCCTTTGTCGGTCTCTTTGTCCCAGAACTTGTGAACGGTCTTGCCCTTGAGGATGAACTCAAATTTGCCACGGTTCACGTGTACCTCACCATCGCTGCCGTAGAAGGAGACTCCCTTGCCGTCCACGTGGGTGAGAGGCACGCCGGAGGCATAGACGAGTTTGGCACCGCGTTTAGCCTTTTCCCAGTCCGCTGGCGCGATGATTTCGACAGGGCCGTTTTCGTCTTCGCCCAGACCCCACTGCGCGATATCGATGTGGTGGGCACCCCAATCGCAGATCATGCCGCCACCAAACTCCCGGGTCATCCGCCAGGCAGGGAAGTGGTTGTGCACGCCGCGTGGGCTGAGGATAGAATTGTAAGGCTTCAATGGGCCTGGGCCACACCAGCGATCCCAGTCTAGGCCTGGTTCAGCGGGCTCTTCGGGGAGGTTATAAACCGGGGCAGGATCGCCAAAGGATGTCTCGACGCGCTCGATCTTGCCGATGACGCCGTTGCGCACCAATTCGGCGGCCACGCGGAATTCCTTGGAGGATCGCTGCTGGGAGCCGGTCTGGAAGACGCGATTGTTGGAGCGCACTGCGTCGATCAGGGTGAGGGCCTCGTGGATGTTGTGGGTCAGTGGTTTTTCACCATAGACATCTTTTCCTGCCTTCACCGCAGCGATACCGCAAGCGGCATGCCAGTGGTCAGGTGTGGCAATCACGACGGCATCGATGTCTGGGCGGGCGAGGAGTTTTTCAAACTCGTTGTAGGCCTCGCAGCCTTTGTAGTCCGTGCCGACTTTCTTTGCATAGGCCTCGTCCACGCGTTTTTTGGCGTTCTCGCGGCGGTTGGTATCGACATCACAGACGGCGACGACTTGGACCTCACTGCGGCCGAGGAAGTTACCCAGGTGACCGCTATTCATTTTGCCCACGCCGATGAAGCCCAGATTGATCCGGCTATTCGGGGCGGTCTCTGCAGACCAGACGCGGGAGGGAAGAATAAACGGTGCCGCTACGGAGGCGGCTGCCGTTTTGAGAAAACGACGACGATTGGAGTTGGAATTTGCCATGGGAAGGCAAACGTGGCGACTTTGGCGGACTTGTCACCTCGATTTGATTGTGCGGGGGCAAACGATCCCTTGCATGGCCGCCCGTCCCACCCAAGATCGTGATCTCATGTCCGCACTGAACGATCTGTACGTCGCCGCAAGGGAAGTCGCCCTGCTCAACTCCATGGAATCCGCCCTCGGCTGGGACCAGGAAACCTACATGCCGACCAAGGCCATTGAGACGCGAGCGGCACAACTGTCCTGGCTCAGTGCGCAAGCCCATAAAATGGCGACCGGGGCTCGCATGGGTAAGCTCATCGACGCTGCCGAAAAAGAGCGCCCGCAGGGTGTGAAGGACGCGGCCAACCTGCGTGAAATGCGGCACCAGTATGAACGCGCCAGTTGCCTGCCGTCCAAACTCGTCGCCGAAGAAAGCATCGCCGCCTCTCGCGGTAAGGCCGCCTGGGCGGAGGCGCGCAAACACTCCGAATTCGCGACCTTTGCGCCTCATCTGGAAAAGCTCCTGGCAATTGCCCGCAAGAAGGCGGACCTCTGGGGCTGGAAAGACGAACCCTACGATGCCCTGCTGGAAAACTATGAGCGCGGGGCTAAGACCAGGGAGGTCGCTGCGGTCTTTAATCGTCTCAAGCCTGAGTTGATAAAGACTGCGAAGGCAGCAGTCGAAGCTAGTGTGGGATGCCCGCTGTCTCTGCTGCGGGGTAAGTATCCCATCGAAAAGCAGCAGCAACTGAATCGCGAGATTGCGGAGAGCATCGGCTTTGACTTCGATGCCGGGCGCATTGACACGACAACACACCCCTTCTGCACCGAGTTAGGACCGGGGGATGTGCGACTGACGACTCGCTACGACGAACGTGATTTTCTCTCCTCGCTCTTTGGTGTCTTGCACGAGACGGGTCACGGTTTGTATGAGCAAGGTCTGCCGCACGAAGATTTCGGTTTGCCATCGGGGCGAGCGGTTTCGCTTGGGATCCACGAGTCGCAGTCGCGCCTGTGGGAAAATCATGTTGGGCGCTCGCGTCCGTTTTGGGAAAAGTGGCTCCCGCGCGCGGCGGAGATTTTTCCAAACCTCCGCAAAGTGTCTCTGGATCAGTTCATGGCCGTAGTGAACTGCGCGGAGTTTTCGTTCATTCGCGTGGAGGCGGATGAGGCCACCTATGACTTGCACATTCTCCTGCGCTTCGACCTGGAGCGGCGGATGCTCAATGGGGAGTTGGCGGTGAAGGACATCCCCGCTGCGTGGAACGACTCATTCCATGCACTGTTCGGGAGGACGCCACCTGACGATGCGCGTGGCTGCCTGCAAGACATCCACTGGTCGATGGGTGGCCTCGGCTATTTCGCCACTTATACATTGGGGAATCTCAATGCGGCGCAGCTCTTTGCAGCGGCGAAGAAGCAGCGCAAGATCGCCAACGGGATCGCCAAGGCGGAGTACGAGCCATTGCTCACCTGGCTCCGCGCCCACATTCATCAGCGTGGCGGGGTGCTTTTACCGCAGCAACTGATCGCGGACGCCACTGGCGGGCCAACAGATCCCAAATGGCATCTCCGCCACTTGCGGGAGCGATTTTTGCGCTGAGCTGTCCTAGGCTCCGGCAGTCTTCAGCCAAGCTTTAAGGTCGGCTAAGGTTTCGATGACGGGCAGGTCGTCGCATAGGGACTCCGCCTGGGTGTAGTTGAGAGAATTCAGTTGCCGCAGCACCGTTGCGGGAAGCTTACCGAATTTCCTCCCCGCCATCCGCTGGCAGGCAGCCAGCATTCCCACGCCAATGCCCTCTTGCCGCCCCCGCTCAAGGCCTTTTTCAAGGCCCTGTTCGAGACCTTTTTCGAGTCCTTCCTGAACGAGTTTTTGCGCGAGTGACATGGTCTGTTCGTAGATCAGCTTGTTGGGTTTAAGTCTATTGGTCACTGAATGGATGTCAAGGCCACGGTCGGTGCTCATGGCATACAAGCAGGGCTTACGCATGGGGGTTATGGAAAATGGGAGCGATGACTTCCGAGCGGAAGCTGGCTGATAAGCCTGCTCGTTTGCGTTTGGATCTGATCGAGCCTTTCAGCGGGTGGTCACGGAGCACTTTG
>Ga0209573_1001953_pt1 | contig 28526 bp, 20 predicted proteins | sample TNRBio252014_DNA_FD_185870 | JGI IMG/M metagenome (GOLD analysis project Ga0209573, IMG submission 185870) | Wastewater treatment Type I Accumulibacter community from EBPR Bioreactor in Madison, WI, USA - TNR Reactor_6/25/2014_ DNA (SPAdes)... | ecosystem: Engineered > Bioreactor > EBPR >...
GATCAAGGCGCGGATCGACATGCTGTCGACCGGCATCCGCACGCCGATCGGCATCAAAGTGTTCGGCCCCGACCTGGAGGGGCTGGAACGGGTCGCACGCGAGATCGAGGCGGCGGTGCGTACGGTGCCCGGCACTACCAGCGCCTTCGCCGAGCGGGTGATGGGCGGCTACTACCTGAACATCGAGCCGGACCGGGCGGCGCTCGCCCGCTACGGGCTGATGATCGACGATGTGCAGGACCTCGTGTCGACCGCGCTGGGCGCCGAAGCCGTGACCACAACCGTCGAGGGCCGCGAGCGCTACACCGTCAACGTGCGCTATCCGCGCGCCTTCCGTTCTGATCCGCAAGCGATCGCGACCGATGTGCTGATCGCGACGCCAAGCGGCGGAAGCGTGCCGCTGGGCCAAGTCGCAAAGGTCCGGCTGTCGATGGGCCCGGCCAACATCCGGACGGAGAACGCGCAACTCGCGGTCTACGTCTATGTCGACTTCCGCGGTCGCGATATCGCCGGCTACGTCGCCGATGCGCAGAAGGCGGTCGCCGAACAGGTGCGTTTCCCGCAGGGCTACTACGTGACCTGGAGCGGCCAGTTTGAGTACCTGCAGCGGGCCGAGGCGCGAATGAAGATCGTCGTGCCGGTGACGCTTATGATCATCCTTCTCCTGCTCTACCTCAATTTCCGGCGGCTGACTGAGACTTTCATCGTCATGCTCAGCTTGCCCTTCTCGCTGATCGGCGGGCTGTGGTTCGTCCATGCGCTGGGCTACAACATGAGTGTCGCCGTGGCGGTGGGCTTCATCGCGCTGGCCGGCGTCGCCGCCGAGACCGGCGTCGTCATGCTGATCTATCTCGACCACGCCTGGGAGGAGATCAAGCGAAGGCGGGCGACGGAGGGCCAGGAGCCGACCCGCGAGGACCTCTATGAGGCGATCATGTTCGGCGCCGTCGAGCGGGTGCGGCCGAAGATGATGACCGTCGTGGCAATCATGGCCGGCCTGCTGCCGATCCTGTGGTCCACCGGCACCGGCTCGGAGGTGATGCGGCGGATTGCGGTGCCGATGATCGGCGGCATGGTCTCCTCGACGATCCTGACGCTGATCGTGATCCCGGCGATCTACGGCGTGGTCAAGGGCATACGGTTGCAGCGCGCCCGCCGCGCCCACGAGGCCCAGGAGCTTCCCGCTCCCGGAGTCGCCAGCTAGCGCCTACTTCGGTGGGTGAACATGAAAAGTCGTCGGGATCTTTGTGGACACGAGCTTCAGTCGCGCGTCGAAGACCTCGTCTTCTTCAAGCGGTCGGCGCAGGGGTCCGAGGAGCACGTAGAGATGCGAGCTATGCAGGTCGAGGAGCTCGCCCGAAGGAACGCTGATCGACTCAAGCACAGCCCAATCCTCAGCACCAAGATGAGCGAACAACTTGGCGTCCTCGGCGATATCGGTTTCAATGCCGAGGAAGTGAACCGACTGCGATCCGTTGTTGATCAGCTTGAAGCGCAGTTTGCTGTATCCCCCTGCCGGCGCGGCGGTGGCCGCTGCCTCGACGACGATGACGTCTCCAAAGTAAAGATCGGGCTCGTCGGCACGCGCGATCGCCGAAGTGAGAAACGATAGCAGAAAAATTGCCACAAACGTCCACACAACGTTTACATGCTTCCTGCGGACTCAACTTTCGTCGAAGACCGACCAACGGTGCACTGAAAGCCGAGTAGATTTGTCGCACACGCCACTGGATTTACTTTCGCTGCCATAGAAGGTACTTCGCCAGGGCGGCAATCCCGAGGAGGAGCAGGATCAGCACCAACAGGCCGATAAGCCCCATGCCCCATCCCATTGCCCATCCGCAGCCCATGTCTCCCATGTTTTGCATCATGGGGTTGCTCCTCCTCTGAAGGAGCCGGAACTCCGTTGATCGAGAACCCTCCGCTTACTCGATGCAGCCTCCGGCGCGCCGCTCGGATTGCCTTCGAGGTGTGCCGATATGTACAGATCCGTAAACATTTCCATGTTCAGAGCGCGAAAAGAATATGCAGCGCCCACAGGAAAATGGGGCGCCGCTCGTTCATCTTCTCGGTAGTACCCCTCTCGGATAAAACTTCTGACCCTCAGCGGCCTGCCTCGAACTTCACCGTTTCCCGGACAGGCTTGGTCTCGCCAGGAATGTTTGCCGAAATATCGAGCTTCCACTTCCCCGGCATCGAGAGGTCGGCCATCAGCTGATAGAGACCGGGACCGGGGGATCCGATGAACTTCACGTCGCCGCTCATTGTCCTCGTCGTCGGGGAGCCTTTGTACGGCTGCTGCGCGTGCGTCATTTCCAGACCAGCGCCGGTGATCGTCGCACCCTGGACCAGCTGTCCGGTGGCGGCATCAGTGAGCTTGATGGTGAGTTCGGTGTGGGCGCCAGCCGGCACCGGCTGGTCGAGAACGTCGAACCGGTAGCCGTGTGAGCTTTGGCCGGCGCCGGCGCATGATGCCAGCGACAAGGCGACGAGGAGGGTAGCGCCGATCAAGAGACCTAGCGCCCCCGGCTTCAACGAATGGCGAACCTGCATATGACTGCTCCTGCGAATGACGTCGAACGGCTGTGCCGCGTTTGTTGCGGCACTATGCCACCCGCCAGTCACGGGAGTTTGTCTCTCCTGTAACAAATCGTTGCCGGCTCGATCCTCACCTTTGGCGCTCAACTGCGAGATGAACAATCAGCTCCAGGATTTCATACAAGTAGGTAAGGTTCCGTCTTTTCTCCCGTAATCACCCGTCGAGAAACACTTTGTTACGGAGCGGCAAAACGGCAGCAGCACGGCTGTGTCATCTGCATAGGCGGTCCGTTCTCGCGGAGGTGCGTCTTGAGATGGAGGGTTCTGTGCATCGCGGTCCTTCTATCGGGCGCAAGCGTCCTCCCGGCGCACGCCCTCGATATGCGGGAGGTCCTGGAGAGCGCATGGTCGAAGAACGCCGAGATCACGACCTTGGAAGCGCGTCGCGCTGAGATCATCGCTCGCCGGCGCGCGGCCGGGAGACTGACGCCCGGCCCGCCGTCCTTGGGCATCGGCCATCTCAGTGATTACGCGACGGGGGATGACGGATATCGGGAGTATGACGTGGAGTTGGGGACGCCTCTTTGGCTTCCCGGAGAGGGCACGGCCAGTCGCACTCTCGCCGACAAAGAGCTTGCTCGCCTCCAGGCGCAGTTGACGCTGGCAAGGCTGAGCGTCGCCGGCGAGGTGCGCGCCGCCTACTGGTCGGTCCAGCTCGGCGAAGGCTCCGTCGATCTGGCCCGCCGTCGGCTACAGGCCGCGCGAACGCTGCAAGCGGACGTTGACCGCCAGGTGGCCGCAGGCCAGGTGGCTCTCGCCGACCTGCTGCTGGCGAAGGGCGAAAGCTTGGAGGCGCAGTCTATTCTCAGCGAGCAGGAAGCGGCATTGACCGAGGCCCGGCTCGCCTTTCAGGCTTTGACCGGGACTCCCTCGCCCGCCGACTTCGCGGAGCCGGAACCGGCGGACCGGAGCTTCGATCAGCACCCTCGGCTCGTTGCGTTGCGCAACACCGTGAATGTGGCCGAGGCCAACGCGCGCCTCATCCGCATCCAGGACCGGGACAGTCCGGAAGTCGCCTTGCTGGGCGTCATCGAGCGCGAGCTCTACAACGACCCTTACGACAAGCGGATCGGCGTCCGCGTGACCATTCCGTTCGCGACGGAAGGTCGCAACGCGCCGCGGCGGGCCGCGAGCGAAGCCGAGCGTACACAGGCGCTGGCCGAACTTCAGACGGCGGAGCGGCAAGTGCGCGCCGAGGTCGGCCGGGCAGAAGCCGATCTCGCGTCGGCCCAGGAACGGGCAGCCCTCGCCGATAATCGGCACCGCGCCTTCGCGGAGCGGCTCGCGCTTGTCGAGCGTAGCGTCCGCGTCGGCGAAACATCCTTCGTCGAGCTGGTACGGGCCCGGGCTGCCGTGTTCGAGGCCGATATCGCGCGACTGCGGAGCGAGATCGCCGTGATGCAGGCGCGATCAAGACTCAACCAAGCGCTCGGTCTGGTGCCTTAGGAGTTTCGCCCGGGATGGGAAGCGTGCTGATGAACCCTCACCGGACATACTGCTCGCCTCGCGCGGCTCTCCTCGGCCTCGCCGCGGGCTTCTGGTTGCTCGGGCTTGCCGCTGCGGCGGCTCCTGCGCTGGCGCACGAAGGCCACGACCATGCCGCTCCGCCGACGATCAGTGCTGCCGCCCCGCGGCTCGAGAGTAGCTCCGAGGCCTTCGAACTCGTCGGCATCGTGCGCGGCGACACGCTCGTCGTCTTCCTCGACCGGTACGCCAGCAACGATCCAGTCACCGACGCGACCATCGAGGTCAGCGCGCCGGGAGCAACTGTCCTCGCCGAGCCGCAGGCGGATGGGACGTTCCTCGTCCAGGCACCGTGGCTGTCGCAACCGGGTACGGTCGATCTGGTGTTTGCGGTGACCGCCGGCGGAACAAGCGACCTGCTGGTCGGATCGCTCGAAGTGCCGGGTGCTTCGACGGCCGCGCCGCCGCTGGCCTCCGGTCCGTTGACAGTGCTGCGCCGGGAGCCGCTGCTCTGGGGCCTCGGCTTGCTGCTGCTGTTGGTCGGCGCCATCTTCGGCAGAGCGCTCGCGGCGCGTCCGCTGCGTTCGGACGCAACGAGGTCGCAAGGACCGACGCCGCTGCCCCCGACGATAATTGCTCCGGAGAGAGACGGCAAGGCAGCGCGACGAGCGACGACTGCCTTGCTCCTCGGGGTGATGGCCGGAAGCGGGCTCGCCGGTCCGGCGTTTGCCCACGGCGACGAGGATCACAGCAAGTCGGATTCCCCGCCGCCCGCTGTTGAACAGGGAACGGTCCTCACCGACAGTCCGCGCCGCCTCGCCGACGGGAGCCTGTTCATTCCGAAGCCGACGCAGCGGCTGCTGATCGTCCGCACCAAGCTCGCCCGGGTGGAAGACGCATCGGAGGCGGCAAGCATCGTCGGTCGGGTAATCGCCGATCCGACCAGCGGCGGACGCGTGCAATCCGCGCAAGCCGGCCGGATCGAGCCGCCGGAGGGCGGCCTGCCCGTCCTCGGGCAGCGGGTCACGCGGGGCCAGGTGCTGGCGTACGTCACGCCGGTGATCACCACGGTCGAGGCGGGCGGTCTGCGAGAGCAGATCGCCGAGCTGAACAGCAGCATCGCCATCGCCGAGCAGCGGGTGGCCCGCCTGTCGCAACTGGAAGGCAGCGTGCCCAAGCGGGAGATCGACGACGCCAAGCGGGAGCTGGATGGCTTGCGTCGTCGGCGACAGGCTCTCGCGCCGGCGCTCGTCGACCGGGAAGCGGTCCGCGCCTCGGCGTCCGGAGTCATATCGGTGGCGAACGTGGTCGGCGGGCAGATCGTCGAGGCGCGGGAGATACTTTACGAGATCGTCGATCCGGCGAAGCTGTGGGTGGAGGCGATCGCCTACGATCCGAACGCCGTGGTCGACATCCGCAGTGCCGTTGCGTCCACGGCCGAGGGCGAAACCGTGCCGCTCGAGTTCGTAGGTCGCGGGCTGACGCTCCGCCAGCAGGCCGTGCCGCTGCAGTTCCGCATCACCAGAGCGTCTCCCACACTCACGGTCGGGAAACCGGTGACGGCGATCGTGCAGAGTTCCCGCAGCGTGAGCGGCATCATTCTGCCGAGCGACAGCCTGGTGCGCGCCGCCAACGGCGAGACGATCGCCTTCGAGCACGTCTCGGCCGAGCGCTTCGTCCCGCGGCCGGTGCGCCACCGGCCGCTCGACGGCGAGCGGGTGCTGGTGGTCGCCGGCATCGACCCAGGAACCCGCGTCGTCACCGAAGGCGCCGGCGTTCTGAGCCAGATCCGCTGAGCCGCCATGTTCGACTTCCTCGTCAAACTCAGCCTGCGGAATCGGCTGTTCGTGCTGATTGGCGCGGCAATTCTCGTCGTCTACGGCAGCATGTCGCTGAAGGAGATTCCCGTCGACGTTTTTCCCGATCTCAACAAGCCGACCATCATCCTGCTGACCGAGGCCGAGGGCCTGGCGACGGAGGAGGTCGAGCTCCTGGTGACCTTCCCGATCGAGACCTCGATGAACGGCATGCCCGGCGTGACGCGCGTGCGCTCGGTCTCGACCGTCGGCCTGTCGATCGTCTTCGTCGAATTCGACTGGGGAACCGACATTTATCTGAACCGGCAACAGGTCACCGAGCGTCTGACGCTCGTCCGCGAACAGCTGCCCGAGGACATCTCGCCGCAGATGGCGCCGATCTCCTCGATCATGGGCGAGATCATGCTGATCGCTGTATCGAGCGAGACGGAGTCGCCGATGCGGCTGCGCGAGCTCGCCGACTGGGTTGTCCGCCCGAGGCTGCTGACGGTTCCGGGGGTCTCGCAAGTGATCCCGATTGGCGGCGAGGTGCGGCAGTACCGGGTGACGCCGAACATTCCGGTGATGGACAGCCTCGACATCAAGCACGAAGAGCTGGCGAGCGCGCTGCGGCAGTTCGGCGTCAACACTGGTGGCGGCTACGTCGACCAGGCCGGACGCGAGTTCCTCATCCGCAACATCGGCCGGACCGCCAGATTGGAAGACCTGCGAAACCTGATCGTCGCCTTCCGCGAGGGACAGCCGATTCCGCTTCACCATGTGGCGAGCGTCGACTTCGCGCCGCGCCTCAAGCGCGGCGACGCCGGTTTCATGGGCAACGCGGCGGTGATCCTCTCCGTCCAGAAACAGCCCGGCGCCGACACCGTAAAGCTGACACGGGAGATCGAGACGGCTCTCGACGACATGGCGCGCGTCGTTCCGGCCGAGGTTAGGCTGAAGGACATCCTGTTCAAGCAATCCAACTTCATCGAAGCGTCGATCGGCAACGTCGAGCGGGTCCTTGTCGAGGCGTTGATCGTGGTTGCAATCGTGCTCTTCCTGTTCCTGTTCAACTGGCGGACGACGCTCATCTCGCTCACCGCGATCCCCATCTCGATCCTGATCACCGCGCTGGTGTTCAAGTACTTCGGACTGTCGATCAACACCATGACGCTGGGCGGTCTCGCCATCGCCATTGGCGAACTGGTCGACGACGCGGTCGTCGGCGTCGAGAACGTCTTCCGCCGACTGCGGATGAATCGGGAGGCCGGGGAGCCGCAAACGCCGTTGGCGGTGGTCGCCGCCGCCTCCACCGAGGTTCGCTCAGGGATCATCTACGCGACGGTGATCATCGTCCTGGTGTTCGTGCCGCTGTTCGCGCTCTCGGGGATAGAAGGCCGACTGTTCGCGCCGCTCGGCATCGCCTACATCGTCTCGATCCTGGCGAGCCTGGTCACCTCGATCACGGTGACGCCGGTCCTCTGCTACTACCTGCTGCCGCGCATGAAGCGGCTCAGCGAGCGCGACAGCTTCATCGTCCGCTCGCTCAAGCGTGGCAACGAGCGCCTGCTCGACTGGGCTTTCCAGCGACCATCCTTCGTCTATCTCTCGGCCGGCATCGCCGTCGTCGCCGCGGCAGCTTCGGTGCCGATGTTGCCGCGGTCGTTCCTGCCGCCGTTCAACGAGGGAACGTTGACCATCAACATTCTTCTCAATCCCGGCATCTCTCTCGTCGAGTCGAGCCGCATCGGCGCCGCCGCGGAGCGGCTTATCCTGCAGGTGCCCGAAGTGAAGACCGTCGGCCGGCGCACTGGCCGTGCCGAATTGGACGAGCACGCCGAGGGCGTCCACTACGGCGAGATCGACGTCGACCTGCACCCTTCCGAACGGGAGCGGGAAGAGATCCTCGCCGAGATCCGCGGTCGCCTCGCCGTCCTGCCGGTCAACATTAACATCGGCCAGCCGATCTCGCACCGGCTCGACCACATGTTGTCCGGCGTGCGCGCCCAGATTGCCCTGAAGGTCTACGGTGACGACCTGGATACGCTGAGGACGGTGGCGGAGGGGCTGCGGGAGCGGCTGTCGACGATCCCGGGGTTGGTCGATCTGCAGCTGGAAAAGCAGGTCCGAATTCCGCAGCTTCAGGTCAATGTGGACTACCAGCGGGCAGCCCTCTACGGCGTCACGCCGACGCAGGTGACGGAGGCGGTCCAGGCGTTGTCGAACGGTCGCGTCGTCTCCCAGATCATCGACGAGAGCCGCCGCTTCGACGTAGCTCTGCGCCTCGACGATGCCGATCGGACACGGGCCGGGCTCGCCAAGGTCATTATCGAAACGCCGCTCGGGCACGTGCCGCTGCGGACCATCGCCGACGTCGTCGAGACCGACGGGCCGAATCAGGTGCTGCGCGAGAACGGCCGGCGGCGCATCGTGGTGCTGGCCAACTCCGATGGCACCGACATGGCTGAGCTGGTCGCGGCGATCCGCGGTGAAGTCGCCGGCCTGCAGCTGCCGACCGGCTACTTCACCAGCTTGGAAGGCACGTTCCAGGCCCAGGAAGAGGCGTCTCGCTTGATCGCTGTGCTGTCGCTGGTGTCGCTGTCGATGATCTTTGTCGTGCTGCACAGCCGCTACAAGTCGTCGGTCCTGGCGCTGATCATCATGGGCAACGTTCCATTGGCGCTGATCGGCAGCGTCACAGCGTTGTGGATCGCCGGGCAGCCGCTGTCGGTGGCGACGATGATCGGCTTCATCACGCTGACCGGGATCAGCGCCCGCAACGGCATCCTCAAGATCAGCCACTACATCAATCTCGCGCTTTATGAGGGGGAGACGTTCGGCACGAAGCTGATCGTGCGCGGCAGCCTGGAACGGCTGACCCCGGTGCTGATGACGGCTCTGTCCGCCGGCTTCGCCCTGGTCCCGTTGATGATCGGTGCCGATGCGCCGGGCAAGGAGATCCTGCATCCCGTCGCCATTACCATCTTCGGCGGGCTGATCAGCGCGACGCTGCTCGACACGCTGCTGACCCCGCTGCTCTTCCACCACTTCGGCGAAGACCCGCTGCTACGGCTGCGGGAGCAGCAGCAAGAGCGCACGACGGCAGAGGCCTATTAGCAACGCAGCACCGCTTGGACCATCGCAAAGAGAACGCCCATGATCGTCCGACGCCTCCTGTTCGCCTGTTGCCTGATCGCAATCTCGGGGCTCGCCTCTGCCCATGGGCCCGCTCGCGGGCCGAACGGCGGACAAATGCAGGATCTCGCCGGCAGCCACGTCGAGTTGGTGGCGAAGGGCTCTGAGCTGTTCCTCTACTTATTCGATGCGCAGAACAAACCTGTCCCTGCGAAGGGCGCCGCGGCGACGGCCACCGTTCTCGCCACGGGGCGGCCGGAGACGGTGACGCTCATGGCCGGCGACGACAACGCCATGCGGGGGAACGGCAGTTTCACCGCGACGCCGGGAATGAAGGTGGTCATCTCGCTGACGCTGCCGGGCCAGAGAGCGCAGTCGGGCCGATTTGCGCCCCTGGAATGACCGCGTATTCCGTGCATTTCGATCGCGGAGATATGCAGACGGAAGGAGCGATGGTCGGCGTGGACTCAGAAGCGCATATCCTCGTCGTCGACGATGACGGCCAGGTCAGGCAGCTGATCGGGCGCTTCCTGCGGGAGAACGGATACCGTGTGACCGGCGCGCGTGACGGCCGCGAAATGCGGGAAAGCCTCGCGTCGGCCGAGATCGACCTGGTCATTCTCGATCTGATGCTGCCGGGAACCTCCGGTCTCGACCTGTGCCGCGAGCTGAGGGCGTCTTCCTCGCTGCCGATCATCATGCTGACGGCGAAGGGCGAGGACACCGACCGCATCGTCGGCCTGGAGCTCGGCGCCGACGACTACATGCCGAAGCCGTTCAATCCGCGGGAACTGTTGGCGCGGGTGCGTGCCGTACTGCGGCGGGCGGCGGCCCGACCCGACGCGGATCGGACGACCGGCGGGCGGCTGATCACCTTTGCCGGATGGACGCTGGATACGCTGCGCCGGGAAGTCACCTCCGCTGAAAGCGTCGTCATCGATCTCAGCGGCGGCGAGTATGACCTGTTGCTCGCCTTCGTCGAACATCCCAACAGGGTTCTCTCCCGCGACCAGCTGCTGGAGCTGGCGCGAAACCGGACTTCAGGTCCCTTGGACCGAAGCATCGACGTCCAGATCAGCCGGTTGCGCCGCAAGCTGGAGGTCGACGAGAACGCGCCGACGCTGATCAAGACCATCCGCGGGGCCGGATACATGTTCCTGCCGACGGTGCAGCGCCTGTGAGGTGGTTGATCCCCCAAACCCTCGCGGGACGCACCATCGCCGTTCTTCTCGTCGGTCTCGGGCTGTTCCACCTGTGGAGCATCTGGATCTATCAGGTCGGCATCGAGAACCTGCTCGGCTCGACGCGCGACCAGCAGCTTGTGGAAAGGCTGGTCTCGGTCAAACGCGTCATCGCAGCACTCCCCACAGGCGAGCGGGAGGAGACGGCGCACGTTCTCTCGACGGCCACCATGGAAATCCACTGGAGCCCGTTGAGCCTGGTCAATCCGCCGTCGGTGGAGAGCGAGCGCATCGGCTTGCTGCGGAAGCAGTTACGGGAGTTGGTCCCGGAGATCACCGACGATCACGTGCGCCTCGCCTTCGCCGATGAAGGCACGCCGAGCGAGGGGTCCGACGCCTATCACCATCTTCTCCTCGCGTCGGTGCAGTTGCCCGATGCAAGCTGGGTGAACTTCAGGCTCGCGACATTTCAGACCGCGCCGACCGAGCATGGCGTCCTCGCCTCGCTGTCCGCAATGGCGCTCGGCATCCTGCTCGTCTCGGTCGTGCTGGTGCGGTCGGTGACGGCACCGCTCCGAACGCTCGCAAGGGCGGCCGACCGCATCGGCATCGACCTCGCCGCTCCCGAAGTGCCGCAGACGGGGCCGCGCGAGATCCAGCAGACGGCCAAGGCGTTCAACCGCATGCAGGCTCGGATCAAGCGCCTGATCAGCGACCGGACGCAGACCCTGGCCGCGGTTTCCCATGATCTGAAGACGCCGATCACGCGACTGCGACTGCGTGCGGAGTTCGTCAAGGACGAAGAATTGCGGCAGACGATCGAAGGCGATCTCGACGAGATGCAGCGGATGATCGAGTCCACGCTCGCCTTCCTGCGCGGGGACGCGACGGGCGAGGAGAGCAAGACCGTCGATATCGCAACCATTCTCGAGACCGTCAGTGATCAATTGGTGGATACCGGCCATGACGTCGACCTGGCCGGACTGCCTCATGTGTCTGTTCGCTGCAAACCGTTGGCGATCAAACGCGCGCTCTCCAACCTGGTCGAGAACGCCGTGAAGTATGGAAGGCGCGCTCGAGTCAACCTGGCGGAGCGGGGCGACGAGATCGTCATCACCATCGCCGATGACGGTCCGGGCATCCCGGAGGAAGAGATGGAACGGGTCTTCGATCCATTCTACCGGCTCGAGGCCAGCCGCAGTCGCGAGACCGGCGGCACGGGCCTGGGCTTGACGGTGGCGCGGACCGCCATTCGCGCGCACGGAGGCGATATCCGGCTGCACAACGTGCAACCGTCCGGCCTATGCGCGACGGTCACGTTACCGAAGACGATCGACCTCTGATTGGCTGGTGCCCCGCCCTCCGGCCCCGCTCGTATGTCTTGGACAAACGGCGAGCGCTGCGAAGGGTCGAGTTCGCAGGCGTCGATGGGCCGGCGTTTATCGATTCAAGGGAGACATCACGCAGGCGGGGGCTGGACGCTGGCCGTTGCTGGCCGGATGCCGGGGATGCCGGGCGAGTCGCAGAGTCTTCGGCGGATGCTGCGGCTCAAGACCGCAAGCTGAGCCGTGGACCCGCTCCAGTCGGACCCACCCGGTACGACCAACCCTGATGGCCCAGCAACACTTCGTTACGCGTCGGACAATTCCAAGACATCGTGATCGCCTAAAGTTCGCGGTGCGCGGCTTTACCAACCAACCTGCGGGAGGTCCTGAATCATGCACGTGCAAGAACCCGCACTTGCGGGACATCATGCGGTAGTTACGAAGTCGGCGGGCAGCCGCAGTGCCGGGATAAGTGAATGCAATGATCACAGAGGTCAACGCCGCGACCCTCGCTAATGCCGGCGCTGCCGCCTCGGGGCCGGTCGGCTCAGGGCCGGCATCGGCTGCGGCTGCGGCTGCGGGAAGGACGCACGCGTACGCCCGAGATGCCGTCGCCTATGATGCCGATGCCTTCCTGCGCGATGCCGAGCTGGCTGGCGAGCGTCTCTCGGCGATCGTGCGTCTGGTAATCTTCTCGACCCTGCTGGCGCTGGTGTTGACCAGCAAGGTGGATCATCACCACGAGCAGTTCGCGCTTCTGACCGTCGCGGCATACGGCGTGGTAACGGCGGTCGCTCTCGTGCTCGCCTGGCGGCGCATCTTCCACCCGGCGCTGCCCTATGCCTACGTGACCTTCGACGTGGCCCTGGTCTGCCTCAGCGTCCTCCTGATCACGCGGATGCTCGCCTTCCCGCCGCACATGGCGTTCGCCATACCAGCGTCGGCGATGATCTTCGTCGTGCTCGCGCATGCCTCGATGCGCTTCCGGCCGGTGCTGGTCGCCTACGCCGGGACGCTCGCCATCCTCCTGATGGCGATCGGCATGTTGGTGATGCCCGCGCCCACGGCAGTGGCACCGTTCCCGCCCGGCCCGGAGCACGTGGACCTGCTCCAGTCGTTGTTGCACTCCCGGATCTTGCCGTTCGGCATCATCGCCCTGGCGGCGCTGGCGCTGTGGGCCACCTCGCGCCGGACGTTGGAAATGCTGCAAGCGTCGGTCGACTATTCCCGCCGGCTGGGCAATCTGTCGCGGTTCTTCAGTCCCCGCCTCGCCGACCGCCTCGCACGGGACACCGGCCGGGAGGTCGCCTCAGGACGGCGGCAGCACTGCGCGATCATGTTTATCGATATCCGGCAGTTCACCGAGCTGGCGCGGGACATGGATCCGGAGCAGCTCAGCCGCCTGCTCGGCGAGTTCCGCGGCGTCGTCACCGACGCGATCTTCGAGCACGGCGGGATGGTGGACAAGTTCATCGGCGACGCGGTGCTGGCCGTGTTCGGCGCTCTCCGGCCGGCGGGCGATGACGCCCTACGCGCGATTTCCTGCGGCGTCGGCGTGCTCGCGGCAGTCGAGGCCTGGTCGGCCTCCCTTACGTTGGGGGGCAAGCCGCGGATCAGCGTCGGCATCGGCGCTCACTATGGCGAGGTGTTCGTGGGCGCCGTCGGCAACGATAGGATGCTCGAGTTCACGGTCCTCGGCGACGCCGTGAACCTGGCCGAACGGCTGGAGAGACTGACGCGGATTATCGGGAGTCCGTTCGTGGTCTCCGGAAATATCCTCAAGGCGGCCGGACCGGGCGCAGGTCGTGTGACCTGGGTGCCGGTTTCCGAGACCGCGATGACCGGACGCCTGAAGGGAGTGGACGCCTTCTCCCTCAACACAGAGAAGAGAGAACTCCCATCATGCTGACAACCAAGCACCGGAAAACGTTGTTGCGGCGGCGGTTGATCACTGCCGCGGCGCTGCTCCTCGTCGCGCTGACCTCGTTTGCCGCCCCCCTCCAGGTGGCCAGCGCCCAGGCGCAGGAAGTCGCCGTCTACAAGTCACCCTTCTGCGACTGCTGCGGCAAGTGGGTCCAGCATCTGCGGCAGCATGGCTTCACCGTGGCCGTGCACACCACCGAGGATCTCGATCCGGTCAAGGCGAAATACGGCGTCCCCGCTGATCTCGTGTCCTGCCATACCGCCGTCGTTGAGGGATACGTCGTCGAGGGGCACGTTCCCGCCAGCGACATTCGGCGGTTGCTCGAGGAGCGGCCGAAGGCGCGCGGCCTCGCCGTTCCGGGCATGCCGGCCGGCTCCCCGGGAATGGAGGGTGCGGGGCGGGAGCCCTACGAGGTTCTGCTGTTCGACGCGAGCGGCACAACCCAGGTGTTCGCCAAGCACTGACCGACATCCGATGCTGATCCGGAGAGCAAGTTCGATGACCGCCAAGCACGAGCAGTCCCTCGGAGCGGTGCAGGGCCAGACCGCTCCTTCTCCGAACGCGCATGATCATGGACATACCGGACACCATCATCCCGCGCCGGACGACGGCACGCACAGGCTAAACGATCCGGTGTGCGGTATGATGGTCGATCCCCACACAACCCAGCATCAGGCGACGCACGGCGGTCAGACGTTCTACTTCTGCTCGGCCGGATGCCGGGAGAAGTTCGCGGCCGAGCCGACACGCTATCTCTCCCGGGAACAGGCAAAGCGGACGGACGAACCCGCGCCGGAAGGCACCCTCTACACCTGCCCGATGCACCCTGAGGTGCGGCAGACCGGACCCGGTTCGTGCCCGATCTGCGGCATGGCGCTGGAGCCGCTGGTGGCGACGGCCGAGGCAGGACCGAGCGCCGAGCTCGTCGACATGACGCGGCGGTTCTGGATCGGCCTGGTGCTGACCATCCCAGTGTTCTTCCTGGAGATGGGTGGGCACCTGTTCGGATGGACACACGCAATCGGCCAGCAGACGTCGAACTGGCTGCAGCTCGTGCTCGCCACGCCGGTGGTCCTCTGGGCCGGCTGGCCGTTCTTCGTCCGCGGCTGGCAGTCGCTCGTCACCCGCAGGCTCAACATGTTCACGCTGATCGCGCTCGGCACCGGCGCAGCCTGGATCTACAGCATGGCCGCGGCGCTCCTCCCCGGCCTGTTCCCTGCGGCACTGCGCGGCCCGGACGGCGCCATTCCGGCCTACTTCGAGGCGGCGGCAGTGATCACCGTGCTGGTGCTGCTGGGCCAGGTGCTGGAACTGCGCGCCCGCGAGGCGACGAGCGGAGCCATTCGCGCGCTTCTCGATCTTGCGCCCAAGACGGCGCGGCGCATCCGCCAGGATGGGAGCGAGGAGGAGGTCAACCTGGACACCATCCAGGTCGGGGATCGTCTCCGCATCCGCCCCGGAGAGAAGGTGCCGGTTGATGGCGAGGTGATTAACGGGCGTAGCTCCGTCGACGAGTCAATGGTGACAGGCGAGTCGATGCCGGTCACCAAGGAGGTCGGCGCGCAGGCGATCGGAGGTACGATTAACCAAACCGGGGCGCTCGTGATCCGCGCCGACAAGGTTGGTCGCGATACGATGCTGGCGCGCATCGTCCAGATGGTGGCCGACGCGCAGCGCAGCCGCGCCCCGATCCAGCGCCTTGCCGACAAGGTCTCCGGCTGGTTCGTGCCCACCGTCATCGGCGTGGCACTGCTTGCGTTTGCCGCCTGGGCGATGTTCGGCCCGGAGCGGCGGCTTTCATTTGCCCTGGTGGCGGCGGTGGCGGTGCTGATCATCGCCTGCCCCTGCGCACTCGGCCTGGCCACGCCGATGTCGATCATGGTTGGCGTCGGGCGCGGCGCGCAGGCGGGCGTGCTGATCAAGAACGCCGAAGCACTCGAGCGCATGGAACGTGTCGATACTCTGGTCGTCGACAAGACCGGCACGCTCACCGAGGGCAAGCCGGCGGTGACAGCAATCGTACCAGCGGCCGGATTCGAGGAGACCGAAATCCTGTGCCTGGCTGCGAGTGTCGAACGGGCCAGCGAGCATCCCCTGGCGCTTGCCATCGTCGAAGCGGCCCAGGCCCGAGGAATAACCACGGCGCCGGTGATCGAGTTTGACTCGCCCGTCGGGCGGGGCGCGATTGGCATCGTTGAAGGGCAGCGGATCGTGCTGGGGAACGCCAAGTTCATGACCGAACAGGGCGTGGACGTCGCACCACTCGCCCCGGCGGCGGAAGATCTGCGCCGGGATGGAGCGACCGCGATCTTCGTCGGCGTTGATAAACAGGTCGGTGGTGTGATCGCCATTGCAGACCCCGTGAAGGCATCGACGCCTGAGGCACTCGCAGCGCTGAAGCGCGAGGGCATTCGGATCGTCATGCTCACCGGCGACAACCGGACGACCGCCGAGGCGGTGGCCCGCAGGCTCGGCATCGGCGAGGTCGAAGCAGAGGTGCTGCCGGATCACAAGAGCGAGGTCGTGCAGCGGCTGCAGCAGCAGGGGCGAACGGTCGCCATGGCTGGCGACGGCGTCAACGATGCACCCGCACTGGCGGCCGCCGACATCGGCATCGCCATGGGATCGGGTACCGACGTCGCCATCGAGAGCGCCGGCGTCACACTGCTCAAAGGCGACCTCACCGGAATCGTGCGTGCCCGCAAGCTATCGCACGCGACAATGCGTAACATCCGCGAGAACCTGTTCTTCGCGTTCATCTACAATGCCGCGGGCGTGCCGATCGCAGCCGGCGCGCTATATCCGTTCTTTGGCATCCTTCTGTCGCCGATCATCGCCGCAGCGGCAATGGCGCTGTCGTCGGTGAGCGTAATCGCCAATTCCCTGAGATTACGCGCTGCCCGCTTATAGCTGCATCTGTCCCCCAACTTGCTTCTGCATTCTTGCAACCCCTCTTGTAGGTCAAGCCGCATCAATATTACCGACATCGGTGCCGTCAATGTCTTTACATGGACATGGACGATGACGAGACCGTGATCCAGGCAAGATCTATGTTACGGGTGTGCAGTACTTTCCGCGTTACGGCGAGGACGTCCACATCGCGGTCATATCGTCCGATGGCCAAGTCATCGCGGAAGAGACTCCGCCTCTCAGGCTAATTGAGTCCCAACTGTAAAGAGAGAGACCTGAAATCGCGCAGGTGTAGTTGTAGCCTTCAAAAAGGTGGCAATGTGGGCTTCAAGCGGGCCCGCTCGTGCAATTGGAACTGCCTCATCATCAGAATGTTCTTCAGGCGGCAATCGCCATGTGGCGTCGGCGCGCCGCCCCCGGCGACGCCTCCAGCTGCAGCACGGCGATGGCGAGATTGCCGACATTGACTGTGGTGCCCGCCACCTCCGCGCGGGCTCGCCATTTCCAGGTTGTGGCAACCGCAGGCAGCGTCGCCCGCTGCGCCAGCCCGGCGCACTGCCAGCCCGCGGCGTTCGGCGCTTCGCGGTTCCACTCCTTGACGGTGCTGCCGTCCCTGGCGACGGTGAGATAACCGGAGACGGTGGTCGAGGCGGTGTTGTAGGCGCCGACGGCGATGATCGCGTGCTGCAGCGCCAGCGGTGTCGCGCTCAGCGTCAGGAAGTCCTGATTGGTGGCGCTGGTGGTGTTCTGGGTCGCGTGGTTCGAGGCGAACCAGGCGTTGTCGAAGGCATCGAGTCGCAGCGCCAGGATGCGTGCCCCCTGGATGTAGCACAGCGTACCGCTTTCCGACCGGTACTCCAGCCGTAAGGTGCGGCTCGCAGCGGCGAGACTGAGCTTCTCCATCACCGCGAACGGCTGGTTGTCCCAGTCGTCCTTGCAGTACCACGCCCGGTCGCCGTAGGTGGTGGCCCCGGTGACATCGTTGAGCCGGCAGCGCATGGCGCCGAGGTTGGCGTCGCTGGCGCGGGTGGCAGAGGCGATCACCAGGTAGTCCCCGGGCGAGGCGGGCGTGATCGTCAGCGTCGCCGGGGTCTGCCAGCTGGTGCTGCCGGTGTTCACCTGCGCCAGGCTCTGGGTGTAGGCGTCGGCAGCATCGGCCTTGATCAGCAGCAGGTGGACATCTTTGATCTTGGTGGTGTCGCCGGCATGCGAGGAGTTGATGTTGACATCGAGCTGCTGTTCGCCCGGGGCAGCGCCGAAGCTCAGATGGGCGATGCCAAAGAGGCCGACCCAGTCCTGCGGGCTCGACGGCTCCTGACGCTGCATCGACTGCTCGATGAGCACGGTTGCGGCCTGTACGTGATAGACCGAGGCCCAGCCGACGTGGTCGTTGGTGCCGCTGGAGTTGGTGAAGGCGGCGGACGCGAACAGCCAGTAGTCGGCATCGGCGTCCGGGGTGAAGGCGAGCGACAGCGCGTTCGTCCAGTCGGCGCTGGTGGTGCTGCTTTCGGCGAGGCTTTCCGCGTAGAAGCTCTGGCGCGCGGGCATGGGCGCTCACTCTCCATGCAGGTGGGGATGCGGCATCACAGCAGCGTCGCCGCCAAGGTGATGGCGATATCGGCGAGGGTCGCGTCGGCGCTCGTGGGTGCGACGATGCGCAGCACGTCGCCGGCGGCGACGTCGGTCTGGCTGCCGGCGAAGGTGGCGGTGGTGCCCGAGGCGGCCACGCTCGCGGTGAGGAACTCGCTCCCGTTCTTCTGGATCGAGAACACGGATGAGCCGGTGGCAGCGGCGCCGGCCTTGAGGCGGGAGCCCGTGGCATTGGCCGGGATGCGGAACGCGCGGGGAGCCACAAACAGTAGCACCACCTCGCCGTTTGCAGGCTTGCCCACGATGCCGCAGAGGATGTCGTAGGGGATCAGGGTCTGTGGCCGGACCTTCCTGTGTGCCGCGACGCTGACATCGTAGCTGCAGAGGAAGTCGGCCGCCTTGTCGGGTGCGGTGTCCTCGGCGAGGCCGTCGACCGACACTGCACCGGTCAGCCCGAGCGCGCTGGCAACCGGCCCCACCACGTCGAGCGCACCGCCAGTGAGGCTGAGGTTGGCCGACGGCGTGATTGCCTCCAGCGCACCGCTGCCGGGGGTGGTGCGGCCGGCGAGTTTACCGGTGGCGAAGCCGCCGAACTCGGTGACGCTGATCGCATCGCCGCCGCCGGCCTTGTGGCTGGCGGCATGCGCCGAGGGCGTGCGCGCATCGGCGAGCCGGGCGTCGTCACCCTCGCAGACAGTGTTGGCGCCCGAGCCGTAGACGGGCGCAAAGGTCAGCGTGTCGGTCGCGGGGTCGGTGGTGACGGCAATGCCATTGGCACCTGCCAGCGTCAGCGTATCCGGGGCGGCGTCGGCGATGACGGTCGCTTGTCCGGAGACGGCGATGCTGCCGAACGCCGGTGACGATCCACCGGGGCCGACACCGGCGATCGCCGCCACATCGGCCGGCGAGAAGCTGCGCAGCTCGGTCTCCACCGGATCGGCGATCTCGGCGGGCGTGATCTTCGACGGCAGGAGCCGCGCCGCCGAGGTCTGGTCGACGCCGCGAACATCGAGGGCGACCTCGAGGACGCGCACCTGCGCCGAGCCGTTGCCGCCTTGTCCGAACAGCGCGAGTTGTGCATCGATGGTCTGCCGCAGCGCCGCCGGGATCGGCTGCCACGGCCCCCACAGCGTCTGGTTCGCTTCGTCGAGGGTGACGGTCGCCAGGGTCGGCGTCCAGGTCGCGCCGCCATCGAGCGAGAAGGACCACAGCAGCTGCGCGTCCGTGGGCCCGCCCGGTGATCCGACGGTGACCACCAGCCGCATGTCCTGATAGCCGCGCAGGTCGAGGCCGGTGATCCGCGCCATCGCACCCACCGGGAACTCGCCGGGCGAGACCGGCACCGTCCACAGCTGATCGCCCTCCCACGCCGGCTGCGAGCGCAGGAAGGCGTCATCGGAGAAGCCCTCGGTGCGGTTGTCGTCGATGTCATAGGTCAAGCGGTCGAGGCCGTTCAGCGCCTCGACGCGGACCGCCTTGCCCTGGCCAACAAAGATCTCCTCGGTCAGCTCCGGGTCGTACCACAGCATGCTGCCGGTTGGGCCGTCCTGCCGCCATTGCCGGTTCTCGCCGGCGATGCCGCGCAGCTTCAATTGCGACCAGGTCAGCCCGGTGGTCGCCGTCCGCTGCGCCAGGATATTGCCGCGGATGACGACGTTGTGCGGGATGGCGCTGAATTGGCTGACGATGATCGCGGTATCGACGACGTTGCCGTTGCCGTACTGGTCGGCGGTCACCAGGTCGGTGATGGTGTTGCCGTAGACCAGCACATCCTCGATCGGCCGCGCCCCTTCGCCGTAGCTGGGGTCGTCGCCGAGGAACACCGCATAGTTCAGCGGCGCGCGGAAGCTGTTGCCGAGGATGGTGACGTGCTTGCCGCCCAGCACCTTGACGCCCTGGCAGCTGTAGACGCGGTTGCCGACGAAGCGGAACGCGCGCTGCTGATCGCGGTCGCCGGCGACCACGGCCGAGAGGTTGGCCGCACAGCAGTCGTCGATGATCCATGCGAAGTCGGAATCGCTGACGGCGACGTCCGCGCAGTTCGACGCGTTCAGCCCGTCGCGGGCGATGCGGTTGAGGTGGATGCGGCTGGCCCGCACCTGGTTGCAGTAGCCGAAGGTGAACGCCATCTGCGAGGCCCAGCGGCCCTCGACGTCGAGCAGCTCGATGCGGTCGTAGTGGTCGAGGGCGATCAGCCGGCTGGCATCGCCCAGCTGCTTCATCGTCGTTGCGAGGTCGCCCTCGAAGAGGATGTTGCGGATGACGATCGTCTTGCCCGGGCCGTCGTCGATATCCCGCGCCAGCAGCCGGTAGGCGGTGCCGTCAACCGGATCCTCGCTGCCGGTGAGCCCGGTGGTGGTCGCGGCGACGCCCTTGTACCAGCGACAGGAACCACGCCCGGTGAGCTTGAGATCGGGGCAGCTGTCGGGATCGATGCCGCTCATGTCTCCTTCGTGGCCGATCATGAAATCGCCGGACATCAGGATCTCGCCCGGCTGGCCGGACGCCTTGATCGCCGCGATCGCCGCGCGGATGTTGGCGTTGTCGGCGCTGGACGCGGTGCCGGCGAGCGGGATCGCCTTGGCCGGGAAGCTGATCGAAGCCAGCGTGCTGCGTTCGGCCGCGGTCATCATCACGTTGCCGCCGCCGTCGGCGATCTGCTCGGCGGTGTAGTCGCCGGCCTGGGCTGCGACCGCGCCGGTGCGGCCGAACACGGAAGTGACGCCGCCGCCCCCTCCGCCGGCCTGCACCCAGACGGCGGCGCCGGTGGTCGGATCGGCGCAGAAGAACAGCCGGCCGGCGGCCACATTGATCCACGTGGCGCCGCGGACGTAGCCGTCGGCCGCGTCGTCGTTCACCGTCGGGTCGGCAACGGCGCCGTAGTTCTCGATGATTTCCCAGGCGGTGTTGCCGGCGTTGCGGCGCCGGAGCAGCTTGCCGGCGTCGTTGCGCCAGCGCATGAACGGATAGGTGACCGACGGCGCGAACGCGCCCTCGTGCTCGGTCGCGGCCGCCTGGTCGGCGAGGTTGAAGTCCTGGCGGACCTGCGAGCCGAGCCCGGTCGGCACCGCCCCAAAGGTTGCAGACTGGGTCATGATTCAGATGCCAGAGATCAGATGTCAGATGTCAGAAAGAAACAGACCGGCAAAGCGGGCGCAGAGCCGCCTCAAGCCCGCTTTGCTCCACTTTCCCGAACGGAAGTACACCGAGCGAAGCGAGGGACTTCCGTTCGCTCGCATCACAATTTGATCATCACGTTGACGTAGCAGGTCGGCTGGATATTGAAGTGCGGCTCGCCGGAGCCGGCCGAGCCGGTGTTGCCGGAGAAGCCGCCGCCGGCGCCGGTCTGTACGCCGCCACCCCAGGTCGGATAGGTGCGGTCGCCGCCGGAGGCACCGGCGGCCCCGCCGCTCATGCCCGGGACGGTGTGGGTGTGGGCGGGAACGCCGAAGCCGTGGGCGTGCGCCGGCAGGTTATTGAGGCCGAGGCCGACGAACTCGGCGCCATGCCAGGTCGCCAGCCCGAAGTTGGACAGCCCGGCGCCCCAGCCGGCGATCGCCAGCACCCGGCCCAGCACCTTCGGCAGCAGGATGTGGCGATGGGCGGCCCAGTCGGCCGCCGCCGAGGCGCCGCGCCCGGTGGCGGTCCAGCTTCCTGCCGCATACAGCTTGCACCAGGCATCGCTGGTGTTGGCCCACAGCAGGCTGAACAGCGCCTGGGTGTCGGGGTTGGCGCGCGTGGTGGCGCCCGAGCTGCCATCGCCGATCGAGCCGTCGTTCATCATCACCCAGCCGGGATCGGCTGCGGTCTTGAACGTCTGCTTGACGTCGCCGGTGGTGAACGCGGTCTGCGGGATGTCGACGTTGGTCCACTTCATCGGCGGGCCGATGGTGCCGACCGTCCACCAGCTGGTGTTGGTCGGATCGCGCAGCTTGACGTAGCCGGTGCCGCTGTCGAACCAGAGCAGGTTCGGGTACATCACCGGCGGCTCGGTAGCACCGTAGTGCTGGGTGGCCAGCGCCTGGATGTTGGCGTTGACGCGGGCGCGGTAGAGCGCCGCCAGCTGGTTGGCGATCGCGCCGAGATCGGAAGCCTGGGTCATTCGCCGCCATCCGAGCGTCGCGGGACGACGCGCCTGTACGCTCGCAGCGCCTGCTGGCTGCGCTTCGGTAGCGGCACGTTCAGCGCCTGTTCCAGGTGCTCGACCGCCTGCACCAGGGCCTCGACCAGATCGGGGGTGTCGCGCTCGGCGGCGTCAAGCGGCTCGGTGGTGAGCGGCAGGAAGCAGTGGCGGCGGAAGTCCCACCGGTAGCCCTTCAGCCGCTGGCGCATGTCGTGGCCGTCCGGCAGGGCGACGATGCCGGCCTGCGGGTCGGTCCGGTGCTGGCCAGCAGTGACTGTCTCGACGGCGATCAACGTGCCGTCGGCATCGAGCTTCGCAATATCCGGCATTAAATTACCTCGTCGGCGGCGACGCGCAGCTGCGTGATCCACAGGTTGAACAGCCGGTCGTCGGAGCGCATCCGGCACTCGATCTGGCCGATGGCGCGCGCGTCGATCTCGGCGGAGTCGATGCGCATGAGAGTGCCCCAGGCCGGGCTCGCGGCCGGATCGTCGTCGGTCAGCCGACCCCAGATGCTGGCATCGACCGACGCGCCCAGCGTCCCGTCGACGTCCGGCCAGTTGTCGATCGCGCCGATCTTGGCGTCCCAGAATTCGAACTGGTTGACCGCGTCGAGCTTGAGCCGGCTGGTCAGACGCAGCCGGCGCACCGACCCGGCATCGATGCCGGCGGCGAACTGGTAGAGGCCGCTGTTTGCAACGCCGCCGGTGTCGTCCCAGTTGGCGAGCGCATCGACGTCGGGCACCGCGTCGAAGTCTTCGGCGTCGAGCATCAGCCCGCCGTCGACCACCGCGCACTTCGTCTTGATGCCGGCGAACGCCGGGTCCTCCTCGACGCTGCCCACCGGCGAGAACGCCAGCAGGCTCGCCTGCTTGGTCGAGACGCTGGTGACGCCGTTGGATGGCCGGCCGTCGGCATCGTAGACCCGGGCGAAGTAGGTGCCGGGCTTCAGCGGCAGGAAGACGTGCGTCTGATCGCCGGTAACGGCGCGCGCCAGCGAAATGGAGTTGGGCCACAGCACAGCATCCATCTCCGGCGAGTGCCGGAAGCTGATCCAGCCGCCAAACTGCACGTCCAGGTCGGGTGGTAGATCCCAGCGCAGCAGAGCACTTCCGCCGACGACGGCGAGCGTGAGGTTCTGCAGGTCAGCGGGTGGCGAGCGGCGGCCGGTGACGTAGTGGCTGTTGACCTGCGTCGCCGGCGAGGCGAGATGGTTCGGGTGCGTGTACTGCAGGCGGAAGTCGTAGGTCTCGCCGGACTGTGGGCCGGTGATGACGACGCCGGTCGCCGTCTCCTCCTGCACCGTCGCGTCCTGCCAGGCGCCTTGCGTGCCGGAGATCCGGTAGAGCACGTGGATCACAGCCCCCTCGATGGCGATCGGCTGCAGCTGGAAGACTACCCGCTCGATCAGCGTGCGCGACGGCGTCACCAGCATCACGCGTTCGTCGGAGCGGATGTCGAGCACCACCGGCGCCGGCACCGAGGGCGGTGCTGTGACCACCGGATCATAGGGCGGGATCGGTCCCTGCTCGGCGAGATGCACGCCCGGCGCCTCGGCGATCAGCGTCAGCTTGGCCGACAGGTTCTCGCCCGGCTCGATATCGCGCACCAGCACGCGCAGGGTCTCGCGGCCGAGCTCGCCGAAGGCGCAGAGATCACCGGCGGCGGGTGCATCGATCAGCGCCGGCGGGTTGGTGAAGAACAGCCGTGGCGAGAATCCGGCGATCGTCCGCAGCGGGTAGAGGTCGGTGCGCATGGCCCCGGCAACCACCCGGCGGACGCGCAGGCCGTAGCTCTTGCCGGTTAGCATGGTCACCGGCGCATCCAAGGTGACGTCCGTAATGTTGCCTGCGGCATCCTCGCTGGTTGCGGCGATGCGCGCCGAGGCGAGACCAACGGCGATGACGTCGTGCTGTAGGGCGACCAGGTCGCCGCGCTCGCAGGCGAGCTGCTCGAAGTCGCAGTTGATGCGGTGAATCTCTCGCCGCAGGCGCTGCTGCGCCAGATGATAGCGGCCCTCCTTCCACGCCTGGTCGCGGCTGGTCAATCCTATGATCTCCACCCGGTCGATCAGCGTGGCGCTGGCGGCAGAGTAGCCGTCGTCGTAGACGACCACCTCTTCGGTCTTCCAGTCGGCACCTTCGTTGACGAAGCCGATGCGGTAGCCGTGCGGCACCGGCTCGTGCGTCATCTCGCCCTCGTAGTTCCAGCTGTTGCGCGGCGTGAACATCCGCACCGGCACGCTGCGTGGCTCGTCGATGACCACCGAGAACTTCAGGTCGCGCAAGCTGACCATCGCCCGGCCGAGGCGGGCGACCCGGGTGAGCGCGTCATACAGCGAGGTCTTGGCATCGAAGACGCCGTTGAATTCGCGCCCGGCGGGCCGCGTCAGGCTGTCCCAGTAGACCAGCCGATCGAGGTCGATCTGCCCATCGGTGGCGGGCTTCCGTCGGCTCGGGTGCTGCAGGATGTGGCGAAACAATGCGGCCGGCTGCGAGGTTGGCCGCCACACCCAGCTGCTCGTGCTGGCGTCCCAGTCGCGGGCGATGGTGCGCGCGGTGACGTTGAACTCGTCGATCGTCCCCTGCAGCTGGCCGGTGGCGCGGATGCGCACCGCGATCAGGGTGATCCCGGGCACCGGTACCGGATCGCCGGCGGTGATCGTGCGCAGCGCCGTCCAGAAGCATTTGGAGAAGTTGCGCTCCTCGTCGGTATCGCCAGAGAGCCGGGTGATCCGCACGTCGTAGCTCCGGTTGGCATCGACGGCGCCATACTCTGCGGGCCGCCAGCGATGCCCCCAGTAGAGCGGCGTCTGCTGCCGGCCGGTGACGGTGCGAACCAGCACCGTGCTCCAGTGGTTCTCGCCGGCCGGCGACTGCTCGATCCTGAAGGTGACCGATTGGTCCGACTTCTTGCCGGCCGGCTGGTTCTGGATGTGCACCAGCCGCTCGAAGGCGATCTCGATCGCGATCTCGTCGGCTCCCGGCGCCGTCGTCCGCACCTGTCCGCCGGCGGCATAGGTCAGCGCCACCGACAGTGGGTCCTCGAAGACGTCCGTCGGATAGAGCGAGAACGGCTTGCCCTGGTCGAGGTCCCAGGCCGACGCGCTGCTGGCGTCGGCCAGCCGGTTGAAGGTGATGGTCTGGCCGGCAACGATCGGGAGCCCGTTGACGGTGCCGGAAGAGATTGCGGTCCAGGTGTCGCCGAAGCCGGGATTAACGGGAAACATGCCACTGGCCGGGTCCCAACCGCCCTGGTCCGGCATCGTCCAGTAGCCGCGGCGCAGCTGCCATTCGACCTCGGCGTAGTTGCCGATCGGTGTTGCGCCGATGCGCATCGCCTCGATGTGCACCGGTCCGTGGTTGACCGCGAAGATCGCCCGCCAGTAGGTATTGGAGCCCACCACCTCACGGTAGGGTGCCGCGGCATAGGGCGGCGTCAACCGGAAGCGGCCACAGAGGAACGGCACCTTGCCCCAGATGTCGATGCGGTTGCGCGCGCCGAGGATCTGATAGGTCTGGCTCTCGGTGCCCTTGTCCTTCGACAGCTCCGGCACCGGCGGCGGCAGGAAGGTGTTGACCAGCAGCGTGCCGCCAAGAGTCACGGCGGCACCGGCGAGGCCGCCGGCGATTGCGGCTGCGGTCGTCCCCCAGACCGGCGCCAGCGCGCCGTAGGTGAGCGCCGTGGTGACGACGGCGATAATGGCAATGCCGACCATCGCCGCGATCCGCCAGCCGCCGCCGCCCGCCGGCAGCAGCCGGATCGACAGGTATGTGCCTAGCTTGGGCCGCACGCGATGCCACTGTGTCCGCTCGACCGCCTGCTCGCCGAGGAACGCCACGCCATGCATCCGCAGCAGCGGGTCGGGCTGGATCACCTCGACGATCTCGGCAATCGTCAAGCCCGCCGGCACCGCGTAGTCGACGCGCCGCTGCTCGAACGGGTGGGGACAACAGGAGACGGTGATCAGGGAACAGGTGTCAGGAGACAGGTGACAGGATACAGGAGAGGCGCTGCTGTTGCTCACCATCCTGGCTCCCAAGTCCTGTCTTCTGTGCCCTGGTAGCGCCAGAATCCCAGGACTCTCCGGCGGATCGACTGGTGTTCCCGATAGCGGGCGAGCACGGCGGCGGTGCCGCGCTCGACATGCAGCAGCCAGCCGGAGGTCACGACGACACCGACGTGCAACGGACCGAACATCCAGCCGGAGCCGGGGATCCGCGCCGCGCCCGACATCTCGACGACGTCGAATGGCCGTTCGGCACCGGCATCGATCGGCCACCAGTCTTCCGAGTTACGCGCCGCCTCGACCACATTGCCGACGCCGGCGGGATTCGCCTCGCTGCCGTAGCAGGTCGCCAGCGACGGCAGCTCGATGCCGGCCTGCTCGGCGAGCACCAGCCGCACCAGCCCCCAGCAGTCACATCCCGCCCGATCCCGGCCAAGATCAAGAAACGGAATGCCGATGTACTGGCCGGTCCAGGCCGGAAGTTGAGTCATCAGGGCTCAGTTCAGATGTCAGGGATCAGGAGAACAAAGAAACAACTTGCGCGCGCCCGTAGGGCCGCCCCCGCGCGACCGCGAGGGAGCGGGCCGGAGACTTGGCAAAGGCCAATGGGCGCGCGCTCAATAGGAACCAGCTCGAAGTACACCGAGCGGAGCGAGGGACTTCGAGCTGACTGCGGTTATGGCCATAGCGCCCGGAACCTCCCGTCGAAGGTGACGTAGGGGAACTCCTCGGCGGCGAGGTCGTCGACGCTGAGCGTGCCGGTGACGAAGCCGACGTCGAACGTCGAGGCCCGCCATTCGAGCCCGGCCCACTCGCGCTCGACGACGTCGGGATCGGTGCTGCGGACGATGCGGATGATCAGCGACGGCGGCGTCGTCAGCCCGCGCAGCAGGGCGACGACCTCCTGGCTGGTGTTGTCGATCCGGATCTGCGCGCGCGGCGCCCGGCCTTCGGCATCATCCGGCAGCGTCACCTCGAACGGGAACGGCTCGTAGCTGGCACCATTGCTGATGGTCGCGACGCCATCCGAGGTCAGCCGCAGCGGCGCCGGCAGTTGTGGATGGCTGATCTCCAGCAGCACCAGCCACGGCGTGCCGCAATCCTGCGCGGCAAGCTCGCGGGTCGCTGCATCGGTCAGCGTCATGGTAGCAGCTCCAGATCCAGGCTGACCCGCCAGGCGATGCCGGCGGCGATCGGCTCGATGGTCGGCGGCGGCACGATGCGGAACGCGCCGACCGCACCGGTCACCGGGTGCGTCCAGGAGAACGACAAAGCACCACCCTGCAGGTCGGAGGCGAAGAAGCTGCGGAAGGTGGCGAGCTGCGCCGAGGTTAGGCGGAATGCCGCCTTCAGCCGGGTCACTCCTGCCGTTGCCCGCCGTCGCGCCTTGGCCGGCCCGACGTCGGTGGCGCTGCGCACCAGCAGGTTCGGCGGCGTTTCGGCGAAGCCGTCGGCCAGCGGTCGCTGCGGCAGCGATGCCGGCCAGGGCGGGATCGCCATCGCTATCGTGCCCGGATCGGGTTGGCGGCGGCGGCGAGCGCGCGGTTGAGCGTGCTGCCGGGCCGCGTCGCCCGCTGCGCCATCGCCACCTCGACCGCGTCGATGATGACGTTCAGGCTCAGGTTGCCGCTCGGGTCCCGCTGCTCTTCGGTCGTCACTTTGGCACCCGCATTGTTGATGACGTTAACCGTGACCTGCGGGCCGCCGGCCGCCTCGACGCCTAGCCTTCCGGAAGAGAGCCGTTTCAGCGGCAGCACCGCTTCCGGGCCGGCCTCGCCCATCAGGCCCGTGCCGTTCGCCATTGGGAACACGGTCGGCCGGTCGACCACGCCGCCCTGGGCGAACGGGATGACGGTGCCGTGGGCGAACACGCCGCCCTCGGCGTAGAGCCCGCCGGTGCCGGGCCCGGGCGCTGCACCGGGCTCGCCACTGCCAGCGGTCGGTGCCGACGAACCGAACAGCCCCGAGGCCAGACCGCCGAGACCGCCGCTCAGAGCCTGCGCCAGCGGACCGAGAACCGCCATGCGGATCGACAGCCGGGTCAGATCCGCGATCATCGAATCCACGAGCGAGGCGAAGTCGAGCTTGCCGTTCGTCACGAAGCCGACCAGCGCGTCCTCCATGCCCTGGAACGTCTGGGTCGTCACCTGCTCGGCGGCGCTCGCCGCATCCATCGCCTGGTCGGCATAGTCCCGCAGCGCGCGGGTCACGCCGTCCTGCCAATCGCGGCTGGTGGCGAGCATGCGGTCGGCCGCCTGTTCCGCCTGCCGGTAGGCTTCGGCGATGGCACGTCCATGCGTCTCGGCATCGATGGCGCCGGCCCGCATCAGCGCGTCGAGCTGCTGCAAGGTCGCCGCCAGCTCTTCCGCCGGAGTGCGCATCTGCTCGGTCAGCCGCGCGCCCTGCTGGCGCAGCTGCTGCTCCGTGCGCAGGCTCTCGGCCAGCCGCTCGCGAGCCTGCTTCTCGTCGTA
>Ga0209573_1001954_pt1 | contig 28515 bp, 45 predicted proteins | sample TNRBio252014_DNA_FD_185870 | JGI IMG/M metagenome (GOLD analysis project Ga0209573, IMG submission 185870) | Wastewater treatment Type I Accumulibacter community from EBPR Bioreactor in Madison, WI, USA - TNR Reactor_6/25/2014_ DNA (SPAdes)... | ecosystem: Engineered > Bioreactor > EBPR >...
TGTTGCGCCTACCCATCGGTTGACATCCAAAGCAATAGCTAAGCATGTAGAAAGCTAGGTCGTACTTTCTCTGGACGCGAGTTCGACTCTCGCCGTCTCCACCCCATCCCCCAAAGCCCCATTCTCAAAGGCTTTGGGGGCCTATCAGAGACAAACCCATGTCTCATTCACTTCACTGGTGGCAATACCTTAGCGTATGTCACCAGAAAAAAAACCTTTGCCTGCCGGCAGCGACGTTACCATATACGCCCCGGCTGACCTTTCCAAAAGATGGTTTGTAGCTTACAAGGACTCCGATGGGCGGCGCGTGAAAGTGTACGCCGACATTAACCGGGGCCAAACCGCTGAGGCCCGCATGGAGCGCGCCCAGGCGGTAGCCGATGCCCTGCGCAATGGGGTAGGGGCGGGCCGTGGCGGGCATAGCGCCAGCTTAAAGCAGCGCGCCGCCGAATGGCTCAACAGCCAGCCCATGAGGCCCAAATCCATAAGTACCTACCGGAGCGTGTTGGATGGCTTTTTTCAGGCCGTGGGGGAGCGCCCTAAAACGGAGCAAGTGGAAGCCTTCTTTGACGGGCTGCGCTTGCGGGCCTCCAGCGCTACCTACAATAAGTATAGGCAGAAGTTGGGCCAAGTGTTGAAAGCGCTGGGGCATGGCAGCTTATTGGCCAATGTGCCTACCGTGAAAGAGCATAGCGAGCCGGCGCGATACTTTCAGCGCTACCAAGTAAAGCGACTCGGGGCCGTAATGGCTGAGCGCGATCCGGAGCTATGGCTATTTGTGCGCTTCATGTACTACTGTTTCATCCGGCCCAGGGAGCTGAGGGCTATGCGGGTGGCGCATTTGCTGCTGGATGACGGGCGCATATATGTGCCGGGGAGCATTTCCAAAAATGGAAAATCTGAATATGTAGCTATCCCGGATGCTTTCTTACCGGTACTGGAGGACTACTACGCCACGGCCAGCCCCAACGAGTACCTGTTTCCGAGGGCCAGCGACGCCACAAAGCCGGTGGCTGAAAATGATATGTACAATCGGCACCGGGCCATACTGAAGGAGTTGGATTTCCCGCAGGGCTACACGCTGTATAGCTGGAAGCACACCGGGGCCATACAAGCCGTAAAAGCTGGGGTAGGGGTGAAGGCCCTGCAAATACAGCTACGGCACCACTCTTTAGACCAGGTAAACGACTACCTGCGCCAAATGGGCGTATTTGATCTGGATGGACTCAAACGCGATTTCCCGGAAATATAGCGCCCCCCGCGGTAGCCGGGCCAAGGATAGGAGCGGTATGGGGGAATCAGGGGTTTAGCCGAATACGAAGTAAGCGGCCCCCATAAGAGCGGATAGCCTGGCGCCGCCCGTGGCGCTCATCGGAGGATGAGGCTATGCGGCGGGCCCACAAAAGAAAAGTCGATGCGCACGGATGGGCATCGGCTTGCAAGGTTCTTATGTGAAGCGTAAGAACCCCAAAGGTACAAAAAAAAACCGCTTGCCCCCACACACTGGAGCAAGCGGCCAAACCAAATTGCTTCTCGCTATGGTAAAATCCCCTTTACGCTTGTATGTATCCGTTACCGTCGGTTTGGCCGGTAGCTATGCGGCTGCGAGCGTCGGCAAGGCTTAGGCCCTGCGGGGCTTGAAAATGCGGCTTGTCTACCAAGCTTGTCCAGTCGCCGCCCCACTGTAGGCCTATAAATTTGCCCATTTGGCCGATTTCGGCCCACCGAGCCGTATTCCAATTCAAGCGGCCGTTTTCCCAGGGCACAACGTCAAAAGCCAACCCAAAGTTATGCCAACTGTGCCCCGGTTGGGCATTGGTTACAATCTGGCCGGGCTTAGTGCGACCTTGCGCGTATAGCTCAGCCTGCTCCTGGTAAGTGCGTAGCCCGCTGGTGACGCGCAAATCAATGCCGCGCGCAGCGGCCATACTAAGCAACTGCAGGGCCTGGCCCCGGATGCGCGGATGCAGACGGGCTATGCGGCCCGCACTTGTGGCGTCCATTACCATTTTCCCGGTGATGATGAGCCCGACCACCGCGCCGATGGCCAGCGCCCAGGCAGTTGCTTTAGTCATTTTATCGCTTGAATAGCTGCTGGGCCGGCTTCAAGACAATGTCATAAATGCCTATGGCGCCCAAAAAGGCAAACAGCAGCGGTAATACATTGCTCCAGCCCGCCAACAGAAACGCCGCCGCCAACACCGCGCCGCCTGCCGCCACTACTAAGGCTTTGGGCACTTGTTGGAAGGGCTTGCCCAGCGACCGCGTTACAAAGCCCCAAATAAGCACCAGCGCGCCATACAGGGCATCATACCAGCTCAGCAGCTTAGGCAGCGTAAGGGGGGCCTCGAGGAACGGCCCCGAGCTGATGCCCGCCGTATCTACGCTGGGCACGGTAGGCGCTACCGCCTTAGCGGGCGGCTGCGGGGCCACTAAAAACTTAGCCATACCCCCAAAAAACTGAGTCGCTACCGCCTTGGCGGGCGGCTGCGGGGCCTTCATATCGGCGGTTACGCCCTCAGCAGACGGACCACCCGGGGCCACTTGCTCCACGCCTTCAGCTTGCGCCGGATCGGCTTGAGCCGGTACATAAGTAGCGCCTGCCAACAGCAGCGCCACAGCAAAAAACAACGAATGGAAAATGGTTTTCATAGCTTCCTATGTTAGTTAGTTGAAAATACACTATTCTGGATTTCGGAAGAACGCCGCCACGGGCCAAAGCCCCGGCTTGCGCATCACCTGTAGGCCGTTTAGGAACTCCTCTTCGTGCCAGGCTATGGTCACTTCCTCGGCTATACCGGTACCCGTTATGTTTTTTACGCGCATCCCCGGAAATTCCTTGGCTATCTCGCGCTGCATAAAGCGGCCGGCCCATTTTACTACCTGATCCCAGTCCCAATTATCGGGAATGATGAGCCCTATTTGGCCCATATAGGCATTGCAGCGGCTTACGAGCTGCTGGTAGTCATCGGCTGGCTTTTTGCTGCGCCACAGCACCGTACAATGATCCAAGTGTACACGGTTGGTATTGCCCACGGGTTCCGACAGCCTGCGCCAAGGCATTACTATGCTCAAGGGCACCAATACTTCCAGCTCCCGCTCCTCATACTCCGGCGCGGGCGGCGGCGGTGGCGGCGGGGTAGGGGGGGCGCTCAAATATGGCGTCAGCACCGGCGCGCCCCAGCCATGCAGCACATCGCGCCCGGGCGCGCCCAGGTCGGTTATGTACTGGCGCATGAGTCCGTCTAACTCGGCCTGCGTATCCACATCGGGGTACATCAGCAACAGGCAAGCCATCAGGCCGGCAGCTATGGGGTTGCTGCTACTCGTACCGCTCCAGGCTACCAGCCCGGTAGCCGTGTTGGTAGTGCTCAGCACCTGGCTACCCGGCGCTATGCCGTACAGCTCGGGCCCGGCGCTGCTGTATGCCGCCCGCAGGCCGGAGGGGTCGAGGGCGCCCCAGTTGAAAACCCCTGGCAGCCTTGCCGGAAAGCCTACCGTGCTGGGGTTGCCTGTGCCGCCGCTGTTGCCGGCGCTGGCCGAAAAAAACACGCCGGCCGCCTGGCCTTGCGCTATGGCCTGGGCCGTAATGGGCAAATGGCTGGCCCCCCCAAAGCTCATACTCACTATATGCCGCGTGTAGCCCGGTACGTTCAGCGCGTTGGCGCTGTTGATGGCCGCGCCAATATTGGGGTCATTGCCGGCGCCCTGCTTATTTAGGCCCTTTTTCAGCACCACGCGCAGCAAGCCCGCTTTGGCCAGCTCTCGCACTACCCCCAATGGAATAGTAGGATGCTCCGCTACCATATTGCCGGCGCATAAGTGGCCGTGGCCGTGCCCGTCGGCGTCGGTTTCGTTTACGTGTTGCGTGCCGTACTGCTCCAGCACATAGGGCTTTATGTAGTTGCTCAGCGGCTTCCAAGCCGTGTCTACTACCGTTATCAGCACCTTTTGGCCGCTGGTGGCCTTTTTGATCACCTCGGGTACCAGGTTTTTGAAGAGCCACTCATTGGCCCAGTTGCCGGTATCTAAGCTCCGGAGCTCGCGGGCGCTCACAGGCGCCGGCGTCTCTATGGGGTCTAATACTACGTCGTACTCTTCGCGCAGGCGTTCGGCCTGCAACTGAGCGGCCGCCAATGCGGCCAAATATTTTTTGTTGGTAAATGCCTGTTGAAACATCCGGGAAAATATTTTAAAGGGTTGAAAATCTATTTGTGGTGGGGGGCCGCCGCACAGCATCTGCCTCCGATGAGCACCACGGGCGGCGCCGGGCTATCCGCTTTTACAGCCGCCCTTTGAGGGGTCGGCCGTACCGCTTCTATCCCTGCCCCGGCTCCGCTTAGGCCCAGCCACTATCTAAGCCCGCGCCTTGGTTGAGTAGCTGCTCATCAACGCTCCGCTGCCGACCGTAGAGCGGGCCGCCTGGCTGCCATAGCCACTCAGCGCTATTGTAGAGGCTCATAATAGCCACTACCCAGGCTTGCACCTGGCTGATGGCCGCGCCGGCACGTGGCGGGGGTGGCTCAGCGGCCGGATTGCGCGGCGGGGGAGTAGTGGAGCTGCTACGCTGGGTAGCCAACAGAAATACGGCGGCCGCCGCTAAGGCTATGCCTATGATGGTTTTGGTTTTCATAGCTTAGAAGTAAAAATCCATGTATCGATCCCTGCGGGCGCGTTTGTACGCGCTGGCTCGTATTACTTCCTTCAGTACCGCGCTACCGGCCCACAGCACCACGCCAAAGGTGAAAAGCTTGGTTATAGTTTGCTGTAGGGTGGGGGGCTCAGCATTTTGGTTTTGCTGATCCACCACATCCAACGCCCCTTGGTCAGCCAGGGCCGTTTCTGAAAACCGGCCTTGCCGGTGCTCCGCATAATACAGCGCGCCATTGGCCCCCTGAAACTGCCAATACAAATTAGCGTTTCGACCCGGCTTAGGGTCTATCCAGCTTCGCACTACGCCCACAGAGCGGCCCGGCAAGATTTCACCAATGGCCTCGGCGGCATCGCTGGGCTCCGACTTTATGGGCACCCGGGTACGGGCGTAAAGGGTATATCCTACTACCTGGTCAGCGCTGTAAAATGGCATGGCTAAATGATTGAGTAAGCGTAATCAAAAACCTCATTCGGCACGGCATTCACCGTGCCATTTTCAAAATCGGCTATGGCTTGCACTATGGCCCGTACCTGGGCCGTATTGCCAAAGTTGATCACCTGGTCGGCAGGTATACCGGTTTTATTGGCTACGTGGGCCGTATAGCTCATGGGGTCGTTGCCATCGGCAGCCGGCGCCCACCGGGTAATGATCTTTCCTATGGTATTGGTGCCCCCCTCTATGTAAGTACGCAGCAGGCGTATCATGGCCCGCACACCATACACATAGAAGGTGAATTGCTCAAAAGTGCTGTCGGTGCTTTGGTCATAAGGCACTTTGCCAACCCACTGCGAGCTACCCCGCTTTATGTTGCCGGGGTTGTTGTTGCGTATGCCTCGAGGCCGGTTGGTTTGGCCCCGGTAGTCCATGCGCATATTGGCAGGCAGGCTGCCGGCATCAGGTTGCCCTCCGGGTAGGGGAGTGCCGCCCCCCGTGCTGCCCGCTCGCACCCGCGACGCCAGCAGCACGCCCAAAGCAGCCAAAGCGCCTATAATAAGCCCTTGGCGGGGTATTCTTATTCGCCTCATGCTACTTTATTTCGGGGGTGTAGCTTGCCATTGCGGCGGCGGTGGCGGTAGCCCTCCAATGCGGCCGACTGCATGGGATTACTTTGCCCCTGGGCTTCATCGAGCTGCGGCCCTGGGTCGGGCTGGGCCGTGGGTTGCATGGCCTTCAGCGCCAGCAGCAGCAGCGCGCCGGCCAACAGCAGTTTGGTTGTTTTGCTCATCAGCTTTAGCTTTTATGTCGTTCAATAATAGCCGCGCCGCCACCGCCATGCGCGTTACGCGGGCTTTCATGGCGGCCAGCTCGCGGCCTACGTCGTTTAGTCGTTGTTCCAGTGTGCTCATGCTATTTATCGGTTTTGCGCAGCCGGTTCAGCTCCTGCCGCGCATCGGTTAGTTCCCGGTGCAGGCTTTCAATTTTGGCGCTCATCTCCGCCAAATCGGCTATGTAGCGCTCCACCAATGTGCTCACGTCCTGGTATTGCTCAGCCCCCAGGCGGGCGCGCTCGCGGCGCAGCTTTTGGCCTTGCATCAGCCACGCCACGCCCCCCGATGCCAGGGCTGTTACAATGTGCGTAAGTAGTTCTTGTGTAATCATGGGGTGTAGTTTTCATGGGATCGGTTGTTTGGGGGTTAGTCGGTTCTTATCAATGCTTCTGCCGTATGCCATCCCGCCGAAAAGCTAAGGCTCATCAGCGCCGCATCAGCTAAAGGCCACCACCACCGAGGCTTTACCCGCGTAGGAGGCGGCTGGCCCACGTATACAGGCTGCCAATGCCGTATTTCCTGCGGAGGCCTATACATTACCGTGGCCGCTTGCGCGGCTTTTAGGTGCAGTGTTTTGGCAAGATGCCAGCCATCCGTAAGACTTACGGCCCAGGTTTTAGCGCCAGGGAATGCCGCCCGCGTATCGTTGGGCCAGTCTCGGTATTTTCTTACCCAGCTTTCGCCGGGGTTCCAGTAGCTTCTATCTTTTCCCAGCCACTTTTGGCCGGGCTGTTGAGGGAATATACTTACGCTGTATTTGTCGCGCATCATGTCAGCGGCGCCGTCAAAAAAGCCGCTGGTGTACCATAGTGCGGCGGGGGTTGCTTGCCTTTTTACGTGATGCCAATAGTTTCTTCCTTGTGCATCAACGCATAAGTGTAGGCATAGGGAAAGCAATAGGGTAGTTATGCGCATTTAGTTTTTGTAATAGGTGTTTTGGAATATCAAAGCGTCGCTGGGATCGTCGTTCAAATTTATGGATGCCCCATCCCCGCTTTGCACGGTAATTGTACCCGTTATCATTTGCACCAATACTGGCCTTAGCGTACCATTATCTACACACATGGCCGAAAAACCGCCTAATGTAAGCCGGTAATCGGTGGGTAGTGTAGTGGTTACGTTTACGAGCCCTGGGAAGGGGATATTTACGCCACGAATCACGCCCTGCATTGTAACCCGGCTACTTTGTTTTCTGGCTGTAAGCTCCAATCCAGATACGTTTACCCAGCCTCCCGTAAGCGCTACGGTATCGGTAGTGTAGGGTGCTTCCGATATAGTCAAATTACTGGGCGTTGCGGAAAAAGAAATACCTGTACCCTCTGTAAACGTTACGGGATTTCCTCCTACCGCCGTTAAGCTATATGGGCCACTCCCCGAAAAAGCTAAATTAGGCCTTTCTCCAAGGCTATAGATTACTCTGTTGTTAAGTCCTGGCCAAGAAGGAGAAAATGTAGAACTTGACGTAACTAATGGAAAATTCCCCGTAAGCGTAGCAACACTATTAGCAATAAAACTACTGTTGTAAAAATAAACACTATCAGTACGGCTTACCGTACTACTTAACATACCCCCTGAACTCACGCCGTTGAAATTATTGAAAAACAGTCGGCCAGTGGCTTTTGAAATGGCCGTAAATGGGATGGAGGTATGTAGGTTTCCAGAAATATAAAAGTCGTATCCGGTGTTTCCACCTGCCCCAAAATTGTAAACAGCCGCTGAAGGGTATGTGCTTACGCCGTTTATATCAATAAAGAACCTATTTCCAGTCCCACCGGAAACAGTGGAAATTCCACTAAAAAAGGCCCATTGACCGACTATAGCATTGATTTTTACTATTTGGTCTGTATTCGTCCACGCCTTACCCGCCGTCCACCCATAGATATACTGGGAGACTTGAGTACTGGTGATAGTAAGTTGATTGACCACGAAATTAAGCCTGGAGTTAATCCACCCAGTTCTACCAACCACGAATAACTCAAACCCACAGCCTATATTGGCAGCGTAAACCGCATTGCCAACATATACGTTCACCGCAGGGATTATTGCGTATATAGGGTCTACCCTAAACAACCCGTTGCTATTAAGCATATTGGCCTGCTCTATGTTGATTTGCACGGCATCCGCACGGAGCGTGTCAGTAAATGGGGATTGTCCCCAAAGGGCAAAAAATACATAAGCACACGCCGTATTAGCCAAACTTTTAACCGAAACGTTAAGCTCTTTAAATCCACCTCCAGCAGACAAAGTTGCAGCCGTTTTTCGGGCTTGGAACATAGTGCCACCACTGGAGGTGTTGGTTATTTTATTGGCCTGAAAAGTAAAACGTGCGTTTGGGTGCTGAAGCCAACAAAGTTTTGGGCCTAATTGCATTACAAAATCTGCAGAGCCTAAAAAATTACAAGTGTGGCCTAATGAGTCCGAGAAAAGGGCATTTATATCGCTCGTCAGAGTACCCCCTCCATAATTAAAAACTACCCCAGGTAAGGATAGATATGTAAAATTGTTTCTAATAAGCGATATTGCAGGCTGACTATTTCCGGAAAAATCACAGTCGGTACATACGCCAGATGGCCCTTGGTACCACTTAAAATTACCATCAAAAATTAAAATAACGGGGGATAATATCCCCTTTGCAATAGCTGTATCCCTTGCGGCCCAAGGGTGTTTGAATGGAAATAAATAAGAGCCAACGATTGCTGTATTGTTATCTCCAATTCCTTCAGAAACATACAACACATTTTGGCCAACAGTTGCCCCTGGGATAAGGGAAATGATTTCTTCAATAGCATCCTGTACGTTGGTTGCAGTAAGTATTGTTCCAGAGGTATCAAATGGGATTAAATCTGCATTTAGGAGTTGCCACTCCAACCCCGTCCCCGTCCCATCCACTACAATAACACTCCCCGGCGCCGGCGTCCCCGCAATCGGGTGCCGTGTCGCATCTCTTGTAGTCGAGTTATACCCCAGCAGCGCAGTAGGCACCCCATCGGAGAAAAGAAAGTACCTATCCATCTCCAACCGCCCATCTCCCTGAAACGTAAACGTATTGCGCGGGAAAGTCTCACCCGGCAGCGTAGTCCATACATTCAAGGCGGTTCCTAAGCTGGTCGGGCTCCAATCGCCCTCCGCCACGGCCTCCAGAAATGCCCCGAGCGCGTGGTCTGTGTCGCTGGGGTTGTTTCCAGCGAAAGCCAGCACCCCCAGCCGGGTACGGTCTATTACCGTGTTGCTGGTGGCCAGCGTAAGCGTATTGCGGCTCCCGCTCAGATTACTACTCCCCCCCAGCCCGGCCGGCGCACTAAACAAAATACCGTACCAGCTCGTACCTGTCGTATCGGCCGTGTCCTGCCAGTCAAAGCGGCTCCCAAACGCATCCGGCAAAAATTGCCAGTCGCCTTCCAACTGCAATTGGTGTGCCGTATCGGCCGGCAAGTCATCGGGCGTGCCTATCAGCACCCGCCCCGAGCGCCACACCGGCGCCGTAATGGCATTTTCGTTAATAAAGTACCAGTCATTGTCACCGCCGCCGCCATCGCCGCAGCAGCCACACCAGCCCGGAGAAAACGAGCCGCCCGTGGGGTTTACCACCGTGCCCGAAGCATTTACATACGCCAACACCACGGGCGCCGTGGGCGTGCGGCTGCTAAACAACACATAGCGCGTAAGCGAGCTATCCGCGCCCGCTGGAGTAAGCCAGCATACAGGCTCCTGCTCAATCTGCAAAACTGCCTGGCTGTGCCCGGCCACGCTGCACAGGCACAGCACAAACGACAGTGCAAAAACTTCCCAATTGACAACAAACCTTTGCATTCCCTTTATTTTTTAGCTGCCGCAGTCCCAGTTGATGGTACGGGTAAGCGTGCCGGCAGGTATAGTTACAGTGAAAAAAATGGTATGCGGGCCGCTGCCCGTACCGTAGTTTGGGCTTAGGGCCCGAAAGAATTTGTTGGTAGGGTCATAGCTCCACTCCCCCACGGCCGGCAGCGCCGAACCTACATAGGTGAGGGGCACGCCGTCAGCCTCTACCACTATCTGCGTTGTCGGGTCGGTGATGCCGTACAGGTAGGCACTTTGCCCCCTGTAGCACACCGTCAAGCTACCCGGATCCATCGGGTTAGGTTGTGGTACAATCTCGCTGTAATTCTCAGCCCTGGGTATAGGCAGCGTGTCGCGGGTGCAGCACGCGCACGCCCCATAATTCAGCACGCCGCCGGCCACCGTCACATTTTGGCCCGCCGCATTGCGGTAGACCATTAGCTGCACTTGCGTAGGCGTTCGGCTGCTCAGCAGCAGATAGCGCACAAGGCTGCTATCTACTCCGCCCACGGTCCAGCACATAGGCGTAGGGGCTATTTCCTGCACGGCCTGGCCGGAGGCGTTGCCCCAAGCCAAGGCCGAAAGCAGCAGGATGATATAAAGGCTCTTTGCATTCATTACGACGGGGTTAATACCTGGTACTGCGCAGCGCCTCCAGCGGGTACTACAATAGCCACGTCCGGGCAAAAGTCTATTTTGGTGGTAGACCGGTTTTCAAAGGCTTGCACCTCCCACTTTTCACCGGGGGCTAAGGATTGCGTATTCACGGTTATGTTTACCAATCCGGTATTCCATACAGTCACCCGGTACGAGCCCGAAGGCACGTTGTACGAGCCGCTGAGCACGTCTTGAAACGTTTGGCCCATTGTGCCAGGAGTCAGCAGTTCGGTCACATTGCCGCCGCCGCCACCGCCGCCGCTGCCTACAGGTATGAGCTGAATCATGGTTCTTGCTTTTGGTGCTCGTAATTGCTGAACCGGCCGCCCTTAATGCGCAGCACCGACACCTGAAGGCGGGGTGTACCCGCCCCGAAGGTCACTAAGTGCCGGCTGCTGATCACAATGTTTGGAATTGGCACCGCTACCATAAATGACGCTCCGGCCGGTATAGTCTGGTTTCCGTCGAGGGTAGCCGCCGCCGTGCCGGCGTTGTATAGGTGCACCGATATAGCCCCGTCTATGTACAAGTCGCCTGGGGCAGTAATAGGCTGTAGCACCTCTATGGTGCATTCCTGTAGGGGCTGCGTCATTTCAGCATCATTTTGTAGAAGTCGGGTTTCTCGCTGAACTTGGCAGCCAGCGCCCCCACAAATGCGTAGAACTCCTCATCGGTGCTAAACTCCTTCCGGATGGTAACGAGGATAGGAATAATCCGATCCGCTTCAAACTGGTACGGCGGCGCCTCTCCTTCCGGGGCATCGTTGTCCAATGCTGGGTTGCCCTGCACCGTAGCCCGTGGCGTCAGCATAGGGCTTACAAGGCCCATCAAGCCGCCCAGTGCGCTACCCAGCACCTCCATGAGCGTGTTGGGGTCTACTTCCTGTAGCTTTTGCTGCACCACGCCCCAAAGGCCGCTTACGGCCGGTTGGTTTATGGCTTGCTCCAGCTCCTCGATCTTTTTCTCCATCTCCCACTCCCGGCGCGCCCGTTCTACTTCCTGAGTCACTTGCGCCGCGCCTACCATCGGGTAGCCAGCTACGCCGGGCATACCGCCATACGGCCCCCAAATGGGCGCCGCTGCGCCGTGCTGGTACTTCTGCGAAACACAAATATTACCGGTAGGATTTGTAGCCACAAACAGCGTAAGCCTACTCCCCGGCGACTGCTGGCTTATCAGCGTTTCTAACCACCCCCAGCTTTCTTCCATGTCCATGTCCTGGTCGGCTTGCCGGAAGATTACCCCTTTCGAGTTTGCGGGTATGCTGTCGTGAAAGTTGCTTACCAACGTCCAGGCAGGTTTGCCCAGCCGGTCAAACCATTCTTTTACGGCGCTGAGGTCGGTTACGTGTGCAGGTACAGTACGCATGGGAAGGAAGTTTTTTAGGCCAAGTAATAGACTACAATCAGGAAGCTTTGGCCCGCAGCAATCAGCGATACATTGGTTACTTGTATGTAAGAGCTTTGCGGGTTGAGGTTACAGAAATCCACGGGCGCAATCTCTTTCACGCCGCTGGTCTGTAGCAGGATGCTCATGGGGTATCGATCCAAGATAGCATCGTTATTCTCCTTCAGGGTCAGGAAAGAGCTTTGCTGTGCAGCATCGCTTACTATGGCGCGGCCCGTGGGGCTGTTGGCATTGGTATTGGGATTGCCAGGCACAGCCAAGGCCACTATTTGTTTGCCTCGCAGGGTAGCGCTATCCGGCAGGTAGTAAGTGCCCGTAGTGTCGGGTACTTGTACCTCGAGGGTGATAGCCTGCACCTTGTCGCCAAATTTTTCAATCAAATATTGGTTCATAACACCGGTTTTGTAGCAGAGGCGCCGGCAGTTGCCTGCCGGCGCCCTACTTAATTAGCCGTAGATGGCGTTATTGCGGTAAGCTACCGCGCTGGCGCCTACAAACAGGTTGCAACGCACAATGAGCGTAACCTCGTTGGCCGTGGTTACAGCCGCCGCCGAAGCATCAATGCCGCCTGCCAGTACGCCCAGATCGGCGTTGCTGGGCAACGACAAATTGAAGAAGTTGTCATCTTGGCCGCTGAGCACAGGGAACGGCTCCACGTCCCGAATAAGGCCTTCCAGATCAAACATAGCGGGCTGCGTGTTGGTAGCCGCGTACAAGCGCTCCGGCACATACCGGAACTGCTCGGTAGGCAGCACCGTAGTACGGTCCGTGCTTTGCGTGCGCAGCACTAATTGGCTGTGGAAGATGGCCTCCAAACAAGCATACTCATCGGCGCCGCTGGCCGGGTTGCCGGGAAAATACACAGGGTCGGGGTACGAAAACAAAGCCTGATTACCCATCAGGTTGTTGGCGGCGCTGGCCGTGCTGTACTTGTTGATGAACAAGCCTAAGCCCGTAATGACGGCGGCATCGTTGCGCAAAAGGCGAATCTCGCCGGGCCGCTGCGTAGAGGCATCCGGGAAGAGATTGAGGGTATAGCTGCGGTTGTTGTTTACCAGGGCAGCCTTCAGGATGAGGTAGGTTTCGTTGGTGAGGTACTGCCCCCCTGCATTGCCTACCGCTTGATCAGCGCGCAGGGCGCGCATCCGCATACGTTCTGCGGGAGAAATCGGGACTTGAAGATTCACTTTGTCCTAATTTTTACGGTTGAAAAATTGGTTTTTTGAGGGGGCTTAAATGAACACCCCTTGCTGACGGTCGCCGGCTACGCCTGGGTTCAGGTAGGTAGCATAGGCCGTAGGCCCGCTAAGGCCTACCGTGCTGGCCACCTGCGGCAAAAATTGCTGAAGGGCCTGGCTGCCCGCCTCAATGTACATGCCGGTAGCTACAGCATTACCCATAGGCCCTTTCAGGAACATATTGGTAACTACGGCGCCGGCCACGGGGGCCACTACCTTCAGGATGGGGTTGCTGGCCACAAAGCCCAGCGAGTTCACCTTTTTAGCGACGATGACGCCGCCCAGGGCGCCCAAAGTGGTCGTTACCACGCTGCCTGATCCTTTCATGTTGAAACCGTTGATGCGGCTTTTGCGCCGGCGCTTAGTCTTTTTGCGCCCGGCTACATTCGCCATTTTTTTTTGACACGTTTTGCATGCCATGATACTTGAAATTTAAAGCGTTAGAAATATGCCGGGCCGCCTATGCGGCGCGTCGGGTGCGGGTAGTTTTGGCTTTCGTAGCCTTCTTTTTGCGCTTGCCGCCAAACGGCGCTTTGGCCTGCGGGCCTTGGTATACGCAATATTCGCTGCCGGTTTTGCTGGTTTTCAGCACGCGGGCAGTGCCGCCTTTTTTGCGGATGGTAGCGGCTTGCTTCTGGGCGCCGCCCTTGGTAGTGCTACAGCTCACGCGCTTAAAGCGCTTGCCGCTGATCTGCACCGTTGATTTAGTCCCGTTCATAGCTTTATGAGGGTTGAATGAAAAAATGGTTATTCAGACAGCAGCAGCAGCCCCGCCCCGGCCAGCAGGCCAAAGGGTAGTAGTTGCTTTAGCGTGTTTTCGCCTTGGCCGCCCCCGCCCTGGGGGCTTGCGCCTGTCCAGTCGCCTTCCTGCGGCCCAAAGCTGGCCGTAGCCATGCCTCGCGCCTGGGCTTCTATTTTGGCGCGCTTGGCGGCTTTTATAGAGGCCAGCAACGCCCCCGTAGCGCCTATGGCCGCCACAACGGCCTTCAGTATGCCGGCCACCAAAGCCAGCGTAGCGGGGTCTATCCCTACTGCGGGCTCAGCAGCCTTGCGCATCAGCTCTATGCTTTGCTCGGGGCTTATTGGTGGGATGTTTTGATTGGCGTTGCTGCGCATTACGCCGTTCCGTAGCCAGATGCTCAGGTTCCTCCGGTCAAACTGAAACTCTGCCGCCATCGCATCGGAGGCGGCTTTATGCAGCACCGTTTTAGTGGCCACCACCGGCGTAGCCGCGTTGGGGTTGGCCACAAAGTTGTATAGCAAGTGCGGCGAGCTCGGCTCTAAATAGGTATTGAGTAGTGTTATCTCAGCGTTCCTATCCCGGCACAATGGCCGCAATCCCGCTTCATACTCACTACAATCATCTAAGGGGATCAGCCCCCCTACCCCTGCCCCCTCCGGGCGCATGAGCCCGCGGGCCTCCGTCACTAAGGCGCGCACATACGCGCTGGTTTTGGGCGGCAGCTTTATAGCGCCATTGCTCAGGCCCTGCTCCAGGGCATCAGTGAGCGCCCTGTAATCCACGGCCAATTGCTTGTCATCCGGATAAAAGCTGCTCAGCAGTTGCAGTTGGTCGGCGGCCAATATCAGACGGTTTCCGCCTACCGTGCCCCGCCCATCGGGGCGCCAGCGCACGGCCGGCCTTTGGGCCAGAGCGGCCCGCTGCGCCCACTCATCGGCGGGCGGCTGTTGGCGGCCACGCTGGGCCGGCCCATGTATGTAGGCTACACTCGTCATTGCGCATTTTCTTTTCGGGCTATCAGTATCGCGGCCGCTATGGCAGCGGCTACCCAGCCCCAGCTATTGCCTACCCCGGCCACAGCGGGCGCGCCGCTCACGGCGGCCGCATCCAAGGCCCTGCGGGGCTGGTAGTCTTGCTTTTTCCAGTATTTCCATTCCTCATTAAAGCGGCTATTCACCGCATCCACTACCACTTGGTCGCCGTTGGGGAGCACGGCTATGGGGTATATATGCCCCTGCTCGGGGTACTGAGGATCATAGCGGGCTACCCGGAAGAAATATGGGTACCCCAGGTTGCGCAGCAGCGCCCCCACAAACACCGACATGCTTTTGCAGTCGCCGTAGCCATCGCGCCAGGTAGCGCCGGGGCTTTTTATCAGCTCACGCCCGCTTTTGTCGCGGCGGTAGCGTATGTTTTTCCGCACAAAGCGCCAAATGTTTTCCAGCGTTTCGTAGTCGTTTTTGCCTACCAGCTTAGGGGCTAAGCGGGTTGTAAATGCGCTGCCCATCCGGTCGGCATACAGCACCGTATCTACTATCTGCTGCATATCCGCATCCGGGTACATCTCTGTTACCCTTTGGCGGCTGGGTCGTATGTAGCGGCCCAAATCCATTAGCCGATGCTTACAGTATGGTCAAAGGGGAAGGTGACGCCCGCGCTGGTGGCGGTGCCCTTAAAGCGCAGGGCCTGTAACCATTGGTTGGTGCGCAGTATCTCTTCCAGCTCGGTGGCTACGCCTTGCAGGCTCAGCTCGCCCTGGAATTTTAGATCGGTAGTGCTGTTGGCGGCTATGCTCATAGGCGCCGGCAGGGAGAACGTGGCCAACTGGTCATTCCCGTAGTACAAGCCGCCTTCAATGGCGTCTAAGGGGAACGCCACGGCGTTTTTGTTCACTATGGGTTGAGTTACTTCCACTGGGAGTGTAACGGTGCCATTGCCGTTTACCCTGGGCCAGCTCAGTTTTACGCGGGTAAAACCGTACTCGATGTTGGCCCAAATTCGGTTGAAACCCTTGTATAATGCGTATCCAGCCGCCAGTAAGGCCGCCCAAAATAGCCAATTGCGCCTCATAGGTTACATAAGCTTAATGTTTGGTGAAATTCAACTCAAAGTTGATTGTTCGCCTCAAACATAAACGCTGAGTCTAATTTTGTTTTTAACTCAACTACAAACAGCTATTTATTAGCTACTTAACGCACATCAACCCTACACTTTGAGTGTAATAAAAAAAGCCCCACCCCCGCAACGGGAGATGAGGCCGTAATCCAATGGTATCAATCAAAATGAGATTTCTTTTTTGGGGGCCCGCCGCATAGCATTTACCTCCAGTAGCACCACGGGCGGCGCCAGGCTATCCGCTCTTATGGGGGCCCTACCCCATACCGCTCCTATCCTTGGCCCGGCTGCCGCTGTATCAAAGCAATTGATGCAGCAAATCCTCAAGGGGATCAGTCCATCCTACTGGATATTCGCTTAGATTGCCGCAACGGTCTATCTCTATTAACTTGTCTTTACATCGCAACACTACCCCCTTTTTATAAGGGGGAATTGTACCATTTTTTACTAAAATCCGAAAAGCCAGAATTACCGTAGCACTACTTACTTTTACAAGCAAATCTACTGTGCTTTCTGCCCTTACGTGTTCTGCCCATTTTTCAGCAGCAAATTCCATAACGTGAAAATCACTTATGGCTTGTCCTTCAGGGGAATGTTCTACGATTATCATTCTAATTCATTTGATTCAATCTTGAAGTGCGCAATGATGCGCATACTCTCTTCGTGGTTAAAGGTGCTCATGCCGCGTATTTCGCGGTAGCGCTCGGGCGTAATGCCCAACTTAGCGAGCGCCTCGGCGCTGAAGTAATACTTTTTGAGCAGTGCGTAGTAGCAATGCCCCCCGCGTGACCGGAGGCCGAATACCTCGCATAGCTTCTGCTTAGAGATTAACCGCTGCATAGGGACTGCTGGTTATGTGTGCCATACCGGCCTCTTATGCGAGGCTTACTACAAAGGTAGGTTAAATCATTAACTTATACCCTCCATAGTACCCCCCCTTTTTTACCCCCTCTTTTAGAAAACCGTGATAAAATTGATAAAATGATAAAACGCCGAATCAACTTATTTATTTACAATGTTTTAGCGTTTTCAACTTTTATCACGGCGTTATCAAATGCCCTCAAAAAGGGGGGAGTTTTTATCACGCCCCTACCCCACCGGGCCCGCACAAGGCCACAGCCCGGCCAGAAGGCAACGCGCTAAACCATTAACTTATAGACATAAAAAAAGCCCCGGCGCGGGGCGCTGGGGCTTTGTGGTTAAGCAAGGGTTTTCTTATTCATCCTCAAATTTTGTGAAGCGGGGCACTACCCCCGCAATTAAAGCGTCAATCCGTTTCGGGGATAATCCGTATTGCTTTAAGTCTTTTTCAAGACTTAGCTTGTATTCTTTAACCCTATTGACTCTAAGATAATCCTGACAGGGGTAAGCCCCAAATCGATCAAATGCCCGCTGTTTGTGACACTGCGGGACAGAAATTTTATCAAGATGGCCTATCCAACCTATATGGATAGGTACCTCCTCTGAGCACTCAAAAAAGCGATCATTTTTAAAAGCTGGCGCGCTCTTACTCTGAAATACGGCACACCGGCCGTTTTGATTGTTAGGGTAATCAACCCACATAAAATTCATCCCACTTTTAAAGGGGTAATTCTTGATTAAGAAGTGAAATAAGATAACCCCCTCATTAATGGGCGTAACTTCTTGAGCCCTATAATTCATTTTATTGTTTTTTACCGCATCCGCTTTACCGGCTGCGGGCTGTCATCAATTCTTTTCCGCACACGCACCCACTGGCCGCAGGTGCAAGGTAGCAACCAGGTCACGCCCTAGATAGCGCCGCCAAAGGCGGTATTAGGCAATTTCAAACTGAGGAGTGAAATTTTCGTCGTCGTAGAGGATAAATGGTAGGATTGAAGGGGGTACATCCAAAAACTCCCTCTGAGAGGGAGTCAAAGACTCCCAAAATTCCCTTCTAATTGCTATGGTAAAGCTTCCGTTTACATAAGCCCATACCTCCTCCGAGGCCCCCGCCGATGGGTCAGCCCTAAAAAACGAACCAGAGGGTACATGGGTTGCCCGCTCTCCTACCCCACCGTAAGCCTCGTTTGCTGAGGCTGATAAGTATCCGTGCCGGAGAGATTGCGAGGCAATAACTACCTCGCAGTCTGAAACTGCATACATTACCGAATTTCCAATTGGTTGACGTTTCATTTAAGATTTTTTTACCGCATCCGCTTTACCGGCTGCGGGCTGTCATCAATCCGTTTCCGCACGCGCACCCACTGGCCGCAGGTGCAAGGTAGCAACCAGGTCACGCCCTGGATAGCGCCGCCAAAGACGGTTTCTTCGTGTAGCGCCCGGCGCCCGCAATGCGGACAAGTAAATCTAATGCCCACCATCATTTCGCTTATCACGGCCTTGATGGCGGCGCGGTGCCGGGGCGGCTGTACATACTTACTCTTCTTCTTCTGCATGGCTTGCAATGGGTAAATGAACGAATAACTGGCCGCCCACTTTGGCTAATTTTGCCTGGGCAGCCTTGAGCTGCTTTATCATGCGTTCAAAGTCGCGGCGCCCCGTTTCGGTTTGGGGCATGATGGCGTTGAAGGGCAGCGCTTTGCCTGGCCCAAAAAACTGCGGTAAATCATCTATGGGGAACATTATTCAAGTTTTATGGCAGCGGCCAGCGCCGCCGCTTTTATGGATTCCTGCCGGAGCTCACTGGCGCTTACATGACCGGTGAGCTTCATCCGGGCTAATATCCGCGAGTCAAAAATCACGTGCTCTTGTATCCTTTTGTCCTTTATCAAAGCCTTAAAATTGGCCTCCGTGGGGGCGGCGGCAAACTTTCTTAGCCTGTTTCGCAGGTCGGTAGTGGCTTCGATTAAAGCCCTATAGTCGTCGTCGTGCAGTTGCGTGTTGCCACGCAAAAAGTCTTGTATCGTTTGCCGTGATGGCTTGTTTAGCAGCCCCCAAAAAATTCCTTTTACGTCTATTACCCGCTTTGCGGCGGCTTGCTGAGCGGTGCTGGCCGGTTTGGGGGGCGTGTAGTTTGGGTCGGCGTACTTGTCGGGGATTTCTCCCCGATTCTTCCACACCCGTAGCGTTGTCTGTGCAAGCTTGTGGCGCTGGATGAGCTCCAGCGCCAGCTTTTCGTTAAATTTCATTGGGCGACTTTTTTTGCACCCAACGAAAATCAAAATACATTTTATCTACCCCCGTAATTCGGGGCGCATATCGCTTTGTAGGCGCCGTGTAAACTTCCTCCCACGGATCGGAGGGTTTTGCCGGCAAGGCGCGGCGTTCTAAGCACCAGTAAAGCCCCTCGACTTTTTTGGGGGCGGCAAACTCGGCGCCTGGGGCCCAGTAATACGTGTTCAGCTCAGGGACTTCCCTCTTTGGCTGAGCACTAAGAAACTCATACGCCTCTCTGGTTATGGGCTCATCAATTGCCAACGGTTTGTAGTGGCCTGGCCTCCAAACTTGAAACCTATGCCGCCAAGTTTGGGGGTAGTCTATACTATCGGGAGGAATGATTTGTGTAAGCCTGAAATAGTTTCCAGGCTGGTTTTTCTTGAGGTAATACCTCTTATAGTATGGAAGTTGCCTTATAATGAAATTAAGCGACATATTATGCGCTTCATCCTGCTCCAACTTGACTTTTGACTCTTCCGCGTCAAGGCGCGCTTGAGTGGCCATTTCAAGTAAATTTTTAATATCCATGTTGCTGTAAATTAGAAAACAAATTCAAATTAGGTTCAAAATTCATAGTCAGCACCTCAATTTTTCGCTGAGGCCCGCTGACTACCCCGAGCCGCATCTCGTGCAGCTCCTGCGTCCATCCTGCCCGCGCTACGGCATCAGTAAGCGCGGGGTTGTCATAAGAGCTAAGTATAAACTTGCCTTTCACGCCCTCGAGGCTGTCTATCAGCTCCTCAAAGGAGCGCTGCGTATATCCCCCATAATGCCCTTGGCGGGCGCCGGCATAGGGCGGGTCTAAATACCAGAAAGTATCTGGTGTGTTCAGTTTCCCGCCTAAAATGTCTAAAGCATCTCGGGAAAAGATCGTTACGCCCTCAAGCCGCTTAGCGTATTGCCTAAAAGCAGCCTTTTTGTTTTCGGTAGCCACAGGAGGGCTCCAGGCGTCTTTCCTATTCAGAGCCCAACTGAATGAGCCCCCTATTTGGCCACTAAAGCTCATGTTGCAGGCTACCCATGTAGCCCAAGCCCGCGTGACCGCATCGTATCGCCAAGGCTCCGCTCGGTATATCTCGCAGGCTTCCCGGTGCGTATGCTCACAATGCAGCGTGCCCTGCACTCGGTCGTATAGCGCCTCAAATTGTGTAGCCATCACCCGGTAAAAATTGGCCAGTTGGCCATTTTTATCGTTAATGTACTCCGCCTGGCTTCGGCCCTTGGCCCACAGCACCGACGCCCCCCCCGCAAAGGGCTCCACGTATGTTTTATGCGCCGGCATTCGCTCTAAAATCATGCCGGCCATACGGGCTTTGCCGCCGTAGTATGTAAAAGGGCTACGCATTGGCCCAAAACAAAACATGCACCACGCAAATCAAAAACACCACCGTCACCCAGCGCCCGGCCGGGTTAAAAGTAATCGTCACGTTTGATTGCATGAGCTCTAAAATGACTGTGTTAAAAACAGCCTGTAGCGTATAAACGCCAATGAACAGGAGCTCCAAGAAATGAAATAGCGTTAGCATTGTTCTTTATTTTGGGGGACATTGAATATTTCTTCCGTTGCCGGCAATGTGCCAATCAGACCAATTGCTGGATATGTCCTTGCAAAAATATTATGAGTGCCCATCTCTATACTGGCAACAATCATTTTACGGCATTCTTTAATTAATTCATTATAGAATGCCGGGCTACATTTTATTACAGGGGCTCCGTCTTGGTTTAGCCCTGCTTCACATTGGTATTTTTCCATAAAATGTTAGTTTTTGAAAGTGAAAGGGGAAGCCCAGCCCCCCCCCTACCATTACTTAATCGTATCGCCAACCGTACGGCTATTACTCACCGCACGCGCAAACGCCGTCTGACAATCGTAGGTATACACCCGCCCGCCGGCGTCTCGTACCACCACATCCCCGGCATCGCTACAGTTGCCTTTTTTGGGGCCTATAGCTACTATGGTGATGGGCGTTTCCATTGTTTCTTGCCGCCTACATGCGCCAAACAACAGCGCAGCCAGCGCCGCCAAAATAACCACCCAATACAGGGCATTTTGAGATGACTTTTGAGCCATTGTAACGCTATTTTTGCAAGTTATCAATTAGTTACACATTACCGCCCTTTTTGCCCTGTGGGCTGCCGTCCGGCATCGCCCCGAGCAAAAAGCCAGCGTGCGCCGCTGGTCGGGCCTGTATTCCAGCGCCCGACCACAATGCGCGCACACGCCCGGCAGAGGAGGCGCTACGGCGCCTTCACCCCCTGGGGGGGGGTACCCAAAGGGGAGCTATGCCCATTAAGGCCCGGCACAAAACCAGCTAAGGCCGCCCGCTGCTGCTCTAAGTCGGTCACTAAGGCGCGCAGCTCCATTATCTCCGTTTGCAGCTCCGCTACATCCGGGCCAGTGGTAGCCGGAGCCGGTGTACTCCCGGTAAGCAAATTGACGCCCTTAAAGTGTTGGTAGCCACTGGCCGACTCTTCCTCTATGGCTTCCAGCATAGCCCTCAGCCGGGCCCGTTCCACATAGTGCTTACTCAGCTTATCCAGCGTCTCCGGCGAGCCTATCAGCTCCTTTTCTGTAGCGTCTTTTACCTCGCGCAGCATCATTACTTCAATTACGATCCCGGCAACCATCAGCACGGCCACCGACACAAATACCGCCATACTCAGCCCCGCGCTACTGGTAAGGCTGTACATTTCGTAGATCGACAACGCCCCAAAAAACAAGGCTGCAATTTCCCCCGTCCAGCCAAAAGAGGGCCGGTCAGGGTTCATCTGAGGAAAAAACACAATGGTAGCCCGTGTAGCTTGTATGGCAAAGCTAATGCCGTAGGCAATCACACTGCCCCCCATGAGGCCAACCAAAAACGAGCCCCCGGCCCATCCGCTTACCACATACACAACCCCCAGCAACAGCCAGGATAGGGTAGGGAGGATGCGGCGAAGCCCCCGAAGCGTAGATAAAAAATTCGCGTTTTGCATGTCAAATTGATTGATTTATGAAACCATACCCCGGAAAAACTCCAGGGCTATTACGTGTACAATACTATTCCCCAGCGCCTTTGTTTGAGCGCGGTTCCAGGCGTCCAGCCCGGAAAGATCAAGGCCAGTCGCTTGTTCAACTGCGCCCACTCCGTATTGCTTAATGAGTCGGCGGAGCGCCATCCGTTGACGTTGGTCCATCCATTCGGGTAGCCCATCATCCATTCCACAAAGGCGGGCCGCAGCGTGTAGCCAAGGCTCGTTCCATGCATCAGGAAATTCGGAAGCTGTCTCACTCCCCGCGTCCCCGATGGGGTAGGGTCGTGCATGAACTTGTCCAGCGCAGTCGGCGTTGGTATCAGCGCTTTGGCCAAAAAATCCTTCAGCCCCGCTTCGCCCTTCCGGGCTTTCCCTTTCGTCGTTCGGCCCCCCATGCCATCGCTGGCTATTGGCGTCGGTATTAAGTGCACCCATGCGGTCAGCGTCAAGTTTCCCGCTGCATATCGGTTGTTCACCGTATGCTTTGTGCCGTCGCCCGCTACCGGCGTTGGTATCAGCGCCGCGCTGAGTATCTTTTCCAGATTTGGATGTTTGTCGTCCTTTCTGGCTTCGCTCAGCTCCGCCGTCATGCTGGCGCGTGTCGTAGGCAGCAATCCATACTCTGTACCGCTCATGCGGCGCCCATACGGCTTCAGCCGGTATATGAAAAACTCTGACGGCATAGCCTTCCGCTCTAAGGTCTTCAAGGATTGACGTGAGTACGCTATTCTCCACCCACGTGGCAATCTGCTCACTGACCAGCTCAGCGCTTTGTCCTGGCTCCCCCAAAGAGAGGAGCCCAGTAACGTTTTCTCCAAGCACCCAAGCGGGCCGCACGCGCCGTACGACGCGTAGCATCTCAGGCCAGAGCCAACGGTTATCATCCGTTCCTCCTCTAAGTCCCGCCGTACTGGCGGGTTGGCAAGGGAATCCGCCGCAAACAATGTCGGCGCTTCCTGGATCGGGGTTGTATGTTCGGATGTCTTCATAAATAGGTACTTCTGGAAAGTTCTTCTGTAATACTTTTTTGCAGTAGCCGTCTTTCTCCACAAAGGCCACGGTTTCTATTTTGCCGGTTTTATGGGCTGCCCGACTAAAGCCGCCAATCCCCGCAAAAAGATCAATCATGCGGAGGCTCATAGCGCCCCGCGTTGCCAGGCCGGCACCCACGCCAGCCCCAACCACTCAAAAAATTCCTGCTCGCCCTGCCATACAGGCGGCAGGGTAGGGTAGCCCGTTTGGCATATCCATTTATCCCCTATTTTCCTACATTCCTTCTGGAGGCGTAGGCCGTCGACCGTCCCGCACCAGCCCTTTTTCACCCAGGCGCGGGCCAGCACTTGGCCGCTGTAGGCGCTGGGGCCTGTCCTAAGCGCCAATATGCGGTAGTAATCGCATGGCTGCGGTAAGAATAAATCTATTTGCACAGGCAATCTGTAGCGAAAAGTGCCCTGCACAAATCGCCCCGTAAAAAAGTTGCCTTTTTCTACAATTATCAGCGCATTCAGCGCATCCACAAAATCAACACCACGCCCTACCGGCTCCCCAAACAAATCATACGATTTAGGCTCCGGCAAAACCACAAACTCCAAATCATGGCATACGGCCTGATTTCGCCGGTAACTCCCCGCTACATCTAACTTAGTGCAATAGGGGCGTATCGACTCATCTATAGCCTCTACTATGCCTTTCAACTGGCTTATGTTGTACGCTGCTTTCATCTCATTTGATTTTTCAATACCGTTTGGAATATGTCCCTTGATCAAGCTTCCTAAAAAGCTCAACCTTCATCAGCAATCGATCCGCCGTAGGCTTACTAAAGCCCGCCACTACAGCCAGCTCCGCCGCCTCCGCCCTCGTAAATGGGGTATCCGGCAAGCTCAGGTACCACGCTTTTTGTTTTTCCGGCAGGGCCTCATACGGCCCGCTCAAGCGGTTTACTACCTTCAGGGCCGTAGCCCGGTAGTAGCGCTGCATAGCTATCGCGCCCTCCATCGCCCACGCGCTCACCTTCACCCGCTCCCGGTCAGCCTCCTCAAATCGATCATGGCCGGCCTCCATCCATATCTCCGCCAAGCGCAGCACCTCCAACACCAGCGCAAAGCGCAGCACGTAAGTATCAAACTTCCCCAGGATGCCCTTCACGGTTTCATCCTCGCTCTCGTTTATTTCCTTTACATTGCCATTGTACCAGTCCTGGTACTTATGGCTGGCCTCCGCCGTCAGCTCCACCAACCACGGGGTAGGGGAATCCTCAAACAGCGCCGGCACATACGGCAGGCTATAGATTAGCCGTACCAGCTTTTCCCATTTCTGGGAAAAAACCGCATCCGGCTGTATCGTCCGGTACTGCTGCTTACTACTCTCATCCGGGAACGAAAACAGAAAGCGCGCCAAAAACCCGTTCAGCGCCCGGTCTCCCGTCGCAAATTTCTGGATCACCCCCGGTTGGGTAGTACCCAGCATGGCCAGAAACACCCGCTTAATCACCATAGGCGCCGCGCCCTCCTTCGAGCGGCTTATCTTCTGCCACCCGCCCACAAACGCCTCCAGGTAGAAGGCCTCCTCAGCGCCCCCGCCTCCCTTGTTATATCTTCCCACGCCCTGAATGATCCTGGCTATTTCATCCGTCATGTAGATGCCCCCGCGCTGGTTGGCGTGCAGCATTTTAAGCACCGCCTCTACCGTCGCGTCGCTCAATATTAGCTCTTGCAGCACAGGCATTTGAGCATCTTCGCCTTTTGCCACAGCAGCCGTATAAGCCTTTTTGGCGGCTGTATACGCCTCTTGGTACTCCTCCTCAATCGCCCGCAGTGGCTTCACTACGGTATTCATTATAGGCGTCTTCCCCACACTTGGCGGATCCGTTATCACCCCCCATATTATCGCGGGGTGCCTCGTTCCCCGCTCCACCACATGCAGCGCATTCCCTATTGCAGCCCCAGCCACTACCAGCATTGCCGTAGCGTAGTGCTCCGGCGCACAGCCAAAGCATTCGCAGTACGCCGAAACAAAGTTCCTACAAAAAGGCGGCAGTACCTCCGTAGGGTAGGGGGGCACCGCTCCCTTCGGCTTTTCCTTCAGCATCGCTTTCAAAGTGGCTCTTTGAGCCGCCTTTTCTTGCTCAATAATGCTTTGTAGCGCGTTCGCCGGTGTATCCACTGAGACCATGTGTCCTTTTTTTGATTGTCTTTTTTTTTAGGGGCCCCGCCGCATAGCATCAGCCTCCTACATCACCACGGGCGGCGCCGGGTCTTCCGCTCTTATAGTCCGCCCTTTAGGGGCCGGGCTATACCGCTTCACCCCCTGGGCCAGGCGGTATTTCCTCTATGCCTCCTCCTTTCGTCATACGATACGCCTTGCCTGGCTCCGGAGTCCACGGCTCAAAGTGATCTTTCCACTTATCCCGTTGGGCGCCGTTGTGCCATTCACGGTATCCCTCATAGCCCATTTCGGCTATGAGGGCATTCCGCCCGGGCCGCTCCCGCTCCATGCGCCGGCGCATCTCCGCAGCGCCCTCACGGTATGCCCTTCCACGGGCCTCCTCCAGCGCATCCACCAAGTCCCTGAGCTGCTCCAGCTCTACGGCTATTGCCTCTAATCGCTGGCGCTGCTGCGCCACATATCCTGTATTGGCTTGCGGCTTGCTGGCATATTCGGCCAGCTTCGCCGCCATTTCTGATATTGCCTTAGTTGCGCTCATTGCATCAATGCGGCTAAGCCCTCTGCCGTACTTTCAGAAAGCCTCTCCAAAAAATCAAGTGCCATGTCATGGCTTGTCTGGCGAATCTTTACCTCCGCCACAAAATCAATGCAATGCTTTCGCATTACTAAATACTGATCGTTCACGTGTGCTACATACGTGTCCCCTTCATCGGATTGGTACACCTTAATGAAATCATCTTTGTACACCTCATTCATGGCATTGATATTTTTAGGTTCACAACCTCGGGGGCCAGCAATCCCCGGTCACTTTACCTGATCCCGGCGCCGTCGCGCCTTCGCTCAGCTTCCAGTATCATCATTGTGTCGCGCCCACATGATACTTTCCCCTAAGCTGTAATCCAGCTCCATTACCAGGCTGGCCGCTGCCGGCCCCCCTTCCTCTGGTTGTTTTGTCTTATGAGATTTCCCCAGGGCCTCAGCCCCAGGGCACGTCATCATCATAATCTCATGGGCGGGGTAGGGGGGAGTCGAACCCCAACAAGGCCCCAAAGCGCCTACCCCTGCTTTCCCCCAATGGCTTCCCATCGGGGGCGCGTCACAAACCGATTAAGTCAAAACTCGCTCCTCTATTTTGGCTGTCATATACTCAAGTACAGTCATCCTTAGCATCCCTATACCGTTGTCTACTAATTCAGTAACGGGGTACCCTGTAGCCTTCGACAAAGCCAAAACTTTGTCTACAGGTATTGCGGGGGGCTCGCTATAATCGCTTAATCCCAGCGCCTCATACACAGCCTCCGGCACGTTTTTTTCAATCCAGGTAATTGCGGCGTGTACCGCTTTTCGGTACGTTCTGTCTGCTACCGAATTGGGCACATACTCTGCCATTGTTGTTACTGCTGTCCCCATTTCTTAATGGTTTAATTATGAACAGAATAAGATTTAATTCATCAATCCTTGCGTCCAGCTCTACGGCCTTATAGCTAAGCGCAGGATCAAGTGGGCTTTTAAATTGCGGCAGCCTCCGTAACTGCTGCCGGTTTTGAATCAGCGTTAATCTCCGCTGCTCCAGTTGAGTGAATGCTGTTGATACCATTGTTGGATTGTTTACGATACAAGTCTTTTTCCCTGTCCCCCAGGGTGGAAGAGGCTACCTTGTAATCGTCCAAGAGGGCCTTGAGGCTAAGCCCCGTATGTTCTGCAATAATAAGCAGCTCTTCGCCCGTTGCATCTTCCGGGCACCGCTCCACAAAATGAAATCGCTTTGCCGATTGAAAAGCCGCCTTCAGCTTTTGAAAGCTGGAAAGGCTCATACTGTCTTTTATGTAAGCTGCAAAATTCATCTTCACACTTTTTTAACTTACCCAAAGTGATTCCACCACACAAAACGCTAACTTTGTGTGTGAATATTCGCTTTGGCGATTAATTATTCAACTTGAACGCTAAAGTATTACACTTTGAGTTGAATAACCAAATTTTAAGTACACTTTTTTGCACTCACACAAACATTTTTTAAATGGACATTTTTTTAGGGCAGAATATCAGGCACTTACGCCAAGTTGAGAAAATGTCATTAAAAGACATGGCCGCTCGAATGAATGTAACAGCCAGCTACATCAGCTCCGTTGAACGGGGCAATATATTCCCCTCCGTCCAAAACCTTATACTGGTAGTTGATTTATTTAACTGCAACTTGCATGAGCTTTTCTTTAAAGACATGAGCACGCCTATAACTCGAATAGAAGAAAACACCTCTGCTTATCCTCAAAATCGGTTAGCAATACGCTTAGAGCAAATGTTATCTGATCTGGAAGAGCGCGTCAAAAGCCAGTGCCCAGATTGCGCACGAAAACTAAATATTCTATAATATGAAACACGCTTTTTACCTGGCCATCTTGGCCGCCATCCTTATTACTGCCGGCTGCGGCAAAGAAGATACCCCATGCCCCAACGGCTTCATAGGGGAGGACTGCGACATTCCCGTAGCCCCCACTTTCATTACCATTACCCGGCTCACGGTTTCCGGCTGGCCCATGACCCGCCCCAACGGCTCCGGATGGGACGCCAACGGCACCGGCCCCGACATCCAATTAGTCATTCTCGCTGAAGGCACCGGCCAAACCCTCCACACTTCCGGAGTCGCCGACAACGTAGCCACCAACGCCCCCCGTACCATTACCGGATCATGGCGCCTCAGCCCCGGCCAGCAAAACATAGCCGTCTTCATCTACGACGACGACGAGCTATTAGGCCGGGAGCTCATCACCGCCGCCGCATACCCCGCCTGGTCAGCTACCACAGGCCGCCCCGCTACCATCAGCTTTACCCGCGAAGGCACGCTCTACGTCTTAGACGTGCTCTACGAACAATAAAAAAAGGCCCCTACCTTGATAAAAAGTAGGGGCCTTTTGATAAAAAGTAGGGGCCTTTTGATAAAAGCGTGATAAAGTGAGTAGTAGTAGTAAGTAATAGATAATAATATAGTAATCAATATTTTACTACTATTATATCATTCCCCCTACAGGCCATTTTATCAGTTTTATCACATTTTTATCAACCCTAAGCCCTTTTTGATAAATACCCGGCGTGCCAGCGGCGAAAAATGCGCCGTCTCCGCCGCAAAAGAGACGCCGCAAACCCTTTGATAAATAGCCGGATATGAAGGAAAATAATACTCTCGCCGTCTCCACTTAGTTTACAACACGGAGTCAGAGCATTTGCCCTGACTCCGTTTTTTATTAAGGCCTTTATCGGGCCACCACTAACTTACCCGTAGCCAACTGCCGGCCATCGGCCGAC
>Ga0209573_1001955_pt1 | contig 28509 bp, 26 predicted proteins | sample TNRBio252014_DNA_FD_185870 | JGI IMG/M metagenome (GOLD analysis project Ga0209573, IMG submission 185870) | Wastewater treatment Type I Accumulibacter community from EBPR Bioreactor in Madison, WI, USA - TNR Reactor_6/25/2014_ DNA (SPAdes)... | ecosystem: Engineered > Bioreactor > EBPR >...
ACCGATGACTGCTTATTATCGAGCGGTCTTAGTAGGTAATGGTTGTAATCCCGTTCGGTCGGTAGCGGTACAGTTTATCAGTGCTTTCCGTTTACAGGTTTCGGCAGTAACCGGTTGCGGGGCGTTGGGCTATGCGACGGCTACGGCTTCGGGTGGCTTGCCTCCGTATCGGTACATACTTTCGCCTGTTTCGGGTGGGCAATCGATGCCGGGAGTGTTTACAGGACTTCGTGCCGGAAATTATATCCTGATGGCGTTAGACAGTCGAAATTGCATTGCACAAACGTCCTTTACCATTCAAAGTATTACACCAGCTCCGCTCATCACCGCCGCGGGTAGTAACAGCCCTACGAATGGTCGAATCGTCTGGACGGAAACACCGCCGGGTAATCCGAATGTAAGTTATGAAGTACGCTTCCGACCCGTAGGTCATCCGAATTGGACGACGATTACCGTAACACAAGGCACGGAATTGCGAGTAGATACTTTACAGTCTACCGTAACCTATGAAACGCAAGTGCGCGCCCAATGCCATCAATTCAGCTCGTTTACGGCTTGGTCATGGATTCAGACCTTTACCACGCTTTCAATCAAAGATGATGCATTCATCCCGCCGAATCCGGTGATAAGCATTTATCCGAATCCGGCTTCTGATGTATTGTATCTGAATGGTTCGTACCGAACACTCCGCGTATATGATTCGGGCGGAAAAATGGTTTGGGCAATCGATCATTCGCAGGAAGTAATAAGCGTTAAAGGATGGACATCCGGTATATATTACCTGATTTTCACAACAAATGAAGGCAAAAATCTAACCCATAAAGTCATCATCGAATAACGATACAGACTTCTGATTTTTTGATTAATGGTTGTGAACCCCTTGTGAATACGCAAGGGGTTTTTTTTATTTGCAGTGGAGGGGGGTATATAGGCTCGGATTTTTATTTTGCCAAAGCGATAATATTCATTTTAACCATCAGCCGGATGAGGGGATACATTGGATCAAATTCTCCTTTTTGATGTGCAAAGTTGGGGTCTGAACCTTTGTAGTGGTGATTATTGTGGAGGGCTTCTCCCCACATCAACATATCAACAGGAACGATATTGGTTGAGGTATCTTCTATCTTGTAATTTCGATAGCCGATTTTATGTGCAAACCAATTGATGATAGCACCATGAATAGGTCCCATGAAAAAGTGTATGATTAATAAAGGATAAAGCCAAAAAGGCACTTGGAAATAGACGTACAGTGCTACATACAGCGTTCCCCACACTAACCGCGAAAACCAACTACAAGCAAAAGCATCAAACCAATCCCATTGCGGAAGGTTTTTCAAGTATTTATCATCAACTTGATAGGTATGTTTTGCGATACCGACGTATATTTCTTTGGTTTTCCACATCATCCGCCACAGGCTTTTATCAAACTTGGGTGAGTGCGGATCGTTAGGCGTATCCGCAAAGGCGTGATGCAAACGATGTAAGACTCCATACGTGTGGGGACTTAAATAGGATGATCCTTGAAAAATCCAGGAGAGGATGAAGAAAAATTTTTCTACAGTCCGGGACATCTTAAACATCTGATGTGCCGCATAGCGATGGTTAAAAAAACTTTGGGTAAAGAGGGAGGCGTACCAATGTACGACTAAAAAGATGACGGCAGGAAGGATACTTTCCATTAGGTGAATGTTAAGTTTGGGTTCAATACCGCAAATAAATTGTTCATTCATATGAAAAATTTATTTACATGAAATAGTTTATCTATAAAACCCCGAATTACAGGTAAGTATCCAAGCGCGCAAAGTTAGCGAAGTACAGTCTTGAACCGAATAGAATCATGTTTTTTTTTCGTCAATTCATCTGTAATCACTTTCAGCACAAAAATTATCGCATCGGTATTGTGTAACCGTTTGGTTACGCATATATTTGTAACCGATTGGTTACAGATTAAGTTAATCCTATGAGAAGAGACGTTTTTCAAGCCATCGCCGACCCCACCAGACGGGAAATTATCCAACTTCTGGCAAAAGAACCGATGAATCTCAATGCCGTTGCCGACCGATTTGCGGTGAGTCGTCCGGCTATTTCTAAACATATCAAAGTATTGACCGAGTGCGGACTCATTCAGATACGTCGGCAGGGACGCGAACGGTTTTGTGAAGCCCGCACCGAAAAACTGAAAGAAGTTGCCCAATGGGTCGCTCAATATCAGGCACTTTGGGACGAAAAAATAGACCAATTAGAAAATTATTTAGCGACACTTCAATCCAATTCTATATCAAATCCAATGGATCAAAACAATGATTTTACCTTTGTCAGTACCTATGAACTGAATGCTCCCCGTGAATTGGTCTTCCAAGCGTGGACGCAAGCCGAGCATTTAGCCGGATGGTTTGGACCTAAGGGGATGACCCTTAAAGTAATTAGCCTTGATTTACGTCCGGGCGGTATGTTTCATTATGAAATCCGAATGCCGAGTGGTGATATGATGTACGGTCGTTTTATTTATGGTGTTATTGCACCACCCGAACGCTTGGAATACATCACTTCATTTGCGGATGCGAATGGTAATCCGGTTCACCATCCGCTTAGTCCTGATTGGCCCCTTGAAATCTTCAGCGTGGTAACCTTTGAGGAAATTAACGGCAAAACCAAGATGACCTTATATGGAAAGGCACACAACGCATCGGATACCGAAAAACAAGCCTTTGAAACCGGTGCAGGCTCGCTGAAACAAGGCTGGGCTGGAACAATCCAACAACTTCATTCCTACCTCTCGAACTTATCCAAAAGCTGAAATTCCTTTGATTATCAACCCCTTAGCTTGTCGTAAGGGGTTATTTTCTATCCTAAGCATAGATTTTCTTTACTTTTCATTAACTTTGGGGCAAAGTCTTTTTGGATTATTAGCGGAATATGGCAGTTCAGAGTATCAACGTAAAAAACCTTTTCGGATCGTTTGATTATACGATTGTTTTACATAAAAAGCCAAATATCACCCTCCTGACGGGGGCAAACGGCTCAGGTAAAACCGTCATCCTGCAAATGGTGAATGAACTTTTGAATAAAAGTTATCATTTTTCCGTGTTGAAGCGTGTACCGTTTGAATCGTTGGAAGTAGTCTTAGATAGCGGGCAGAGCATCCGCGTTACCAAAGAACTCCGTGCCTCAGAAACGACTAAATACAACCGCCTCACTTTTCGCTATACGGATGTAGGCACTAAAATATCCAAGAAGTTTCATTTAGATAGCCATCTTTCCTATACTTTAGAGGATATTCCGGGTTGGTTTCAACGGTTGAAACTCTTTTTCTTGCCCCCAACGGAATATATTGATAATGAGCGCCCCTTTCATAAGCCTACTTTAGTTTTTGGTGAGCCAACGGATGATTCCCATGAACGCATCTTGGCAGTTAACCTTTATGCCCAGCAGTTGACGGTCATCATGGAAAAAGAATTGGCTTCCTATTCCGAACGCGCTCAACGATTAGATAGTACCTTTCCTATTCGTATGTTGGAGCAAACGATGGAACGCATCCCGTCTGATGAAGAATTGTTCCAACATTTCAATGCTATTAAACGGAAACGTACCGAACTGCGCAAAGCCGGCATTTTTGACCATCAAGCGGACGTTCATCTTCCCGAAGTGCTATCTATTGAGGCAGGTAAACGCGCAGTTTTATTTCTCTATTTGCAAGATGTTTTGGAAAAGTTGGAATACTTAGAACCGCTCCGCAAACGGATCAGTCTATTTACCGACATCATTAACCGCCGTTTTCTGAATAAAAAGCTCAATATTGACCGTAAAAAGGGCTTCTTCTTCACAACATTGGACGGTGCAAAGATCGCCAACGAATGCCTTTCCGCCGGTGAACAAAACTTGGTAATCTTATTGTATGAACTCATGTTTAAGACAGTGGACGGATGCCTCATTATGATAGATGAACCTGAAATGTCCCTCCATCGGTCGTGGCAACAGGCGTTTTTAGCCGACTTGGAACTCATATTGCAAATTACTAATTTTGATATTATCATTGCTACACATTCCTACGACCTCACCAACGGTAGCGAACACCTGTGTCACCATTTACAGGAAGAGAAAACGGTGGTAACCCTTAGCGGACAGGCTGAGGAAGTGGCAATGCCTTCATCGGTGAAGAGTTGATAGGTGATGGCATATTTCGTATTTTAAGCATAGCATATTTTGTCATTACTACCGGAAAGGCCTATACCGTTCGGTAATCCATCGAATACACCACACAATATTTGGGACGGGAACTCATCTGGGAAGGTAGCGGCGTGGAAGAAAAAGGCATCGAGAAAAAGTCCGGCAGGGTGATCGTGGCTGTTGACCCGCGCTATTTTCGCCCGACGGAAGTAGATATTTTGGTCGGTGATGCCACCAAAGCCTACCAAAAGATGGGCTGGAAAACCAAAATTGGCTTGGAAGAATTGGTTTCTATTATGATGAAGCACGATTTGGAGGAGACGAAGTAAAGAGAAAAGTGCTATTTTTTCGAGGCAGTATTCACCCGTAGGGGTGATATAAGGGCTGAATTGTATAGTAATGTTATATATCATGTATCATAATGTAGTAGTGTTATATTATAAATAATATCACAAGAATTAATATATCTTAATGTAATATGTGTAAAATAGTGCGAAATTTAGTACATTTTTTCTCAAAAATTAAGATTTGAAATTCACCGTTTCGCCCCTTTTTGAGTCGGAACGATTCGTTACATTATCTTAAATATTTAAGAATAGTTGCTATTTTTTCGTTAGCAAATTAACAGTCTGAGAACGGCTCTTTTTCTCGTTTGAAATAATGCTGATTTTATTATTTATTATATTTAACATACTTGGCGTGGTACTCTTTTGAGGTGTTGATGAGTAATTTTGTAGTATTGCAACTATTAGGTTCATTCTATTACTTATTCGCATGAGATTAACCGAAGAGGAAATCGAAAAGATTGTTGCATTAAACGCTTTACTAATACCACTATTAATAATGGTATTATTTACTTTATTTATTACGTTCATCCTTTTGATATTTTACTTTAACAGAAGGAAGAAATATAAAGATCAGCTGGCAAGTAAATTAGTATATATTCAAACCTTAGAATCAAAATACAACGGAATGTTTCAGTTGTACACGCATTACCATGATGTTATTTCAGGGATTCAACATAATGCGTTAATACAACTTTATCAAGCTAATGATGATGTGGAAAAAGTTAAAAACTTAGTGCTGTTTCTGAATCTTCAACATGACGCATTAAAAGTCATCAATGAACGCCAAAAATCGCATTACACCAACCTTAACCAAGCTATAACAACAGCGACGATACCTTTCGTAACGCCTTTGATTGCCGAACTCATCAAAAAGAAATTCAGTACATAGGATCAGAAACTCCCCACCTGATCCTGCCAGTTGCGTTGCTTTTGGATGCGGAGGTCCTGTAAGGTAGCAGCGCGGACGTTGAGCGTCAGTAGATAACGCCGGAACGTTCCAAACGGAACAACATCCATCTTTAAGACCCAGCAGTGCAAATCCCGCTCCACTTGGATGTTGGATGCACCCAGTTCTAATTTTCGCCCCCCGCCAAAAGAAATATTAGCCGTCATGTTAACTTTCCACTTCGCCGTAACTTGTAACGAACCCGTCAGCGAGACGGATTGCGTCAGCTGTTCCCGAAAACCGCGTTCTCCCCCACCCTTAGCACCCTGCGACCAAGAACCCGTATAGTTCACATTCAGCGTCCAAGGCATATTAAATACTTCATATAATAAGTCGTAGGATTCACGAGGCGTGAGTTCTTTTTTCTCGGTATCTTTCTTCGCAGGTTTCTTTTCACGGGGCTTGAATTGCGTGCCGGCGGAAAAACTCAAGTTAGTAAGGAGCGGAAATGCGCCGTTATCACCGAGCCATGAAAATTGATTCTTCCGAACCATCGTATTGCCGTTAAAGGCATATTTATAGGGGTCTAAATTTCCGCTAACATTGATATTAACTAAGTTATCTAAGACGTTATTTCTAAAACTCCAATTGATGTTCGAGAGTTGAAAGGAATCTTGGGCGAAATTATAGGCAAAACCAAACCCGAAGTTATCAATAAGCGTAACGTTCTTGAATTTAGGCTTAGCAGTATCTCCTTCGGCAGGTGTTGGCAGGTATTTCATCTCCACGACGTTACCCATGTTGAAATTAAGCGATTGTTGTTCTCCGGCTGAAGGACCGCCCGCTACCCCTCCCGCAAAACGGGAATAATATTCGGGACGGCTTAGGTCGCGGGTGGCGGGATTGTATTTATAAAAACCCCACGAAGGGTCGGCAAAATCCGGTCGGAAAGTATAACCACCGCTTAAATTCATGGTATGGCGGAACGCCCGTTGCCGTTTGGAGTTGGTTTGGAGGATGCCGAAAAGTTGCGTCGCGGCATTCAAGCCGAAATTAAAATCCCTGCCGGAAGCAAAACCGTCCACGTTTTTATCCCGAACAACGATATTTTTATTCGGAATACGGATGGGTTCACCGTTTTGAAAGATAATCGTATCCTGATCGCGGACGACTTCCTTCTCTATCGTGCGGGCATACCAATATTCGGTGTAATTCAGTGCGGGAGAGATATTGATATAATTTAATAGCTTAAAGTTGGTATTGATGGATACCCGTTGGTTCATACCGTTTTGCATCCGTTTCCAAAGTTCTTGGGTAAAAAGCAGGCTATCGGGCAGGTTACGGATTTGGTTTAAGATGTTGGCACTGTAAGTCGTCCCTATTTTTTCATACCAACGTTCTTTCCCGACGCGCTCTTTCTTTTTGAGCAAAAACATCCGGTCTTTATTCAATACGATATTCGGTAAGTCGAAGGACATGGTAGCCACCGAACCCGTCCCGACGGATTGCGTTTGGCTCAGGTTTGCGGTCAGATTCCACCCGTAGCGGTTAAAACGATGCTGATAAGCGATAGATGAATTGAGGTTGCTCCGTAGGTTGTCTTGTAATTGAAAGGTCGTCCTTTGTAAGGATTTGGATGAACCCACGTTCACAGAAGCATTGAGTGAGGCATTGGGGTTGACCGTCTGCTGATGCGACCATTGGATATTATATTGATTGGTTTCTCGGTAGTCAGCATCCGTTTTTTCGTTGAAGGATTCTCTTGAGAATAAGATATTCATATTACCACTCAAATGATAATTCCACCGATAACGCGGATTCAGATTGAGGATGTACGAACCGTTGGTAAATACAGTAGCCTTCAAAGTAGCATCCATATAATCATTGATCGCCTGATAATAACCGAAATCCCGCAGGCTGAATCCCCTATCCGGCGTATCGCCGTATTGCGGTAAGATGATTCCCGAAGTACGTTTATTATTAAACGGAAAAAATCCGAATGGAAAGATGATCGGGATCGGCACATCAGCTACCACCATATATAGCGGACCGGTTACAATGCGGTCGTTGGGAATCATCTTGAGGCGAAAGGCTTTGATATAAAAGTGAGGTTCGGGATGGTCGCAAGTAGTGAATTTACCCCCTTTCACATAAAAAACATTGTCAGGAGTGCGTTTGATGGAGTCCCCGATGATGAAATCCGTGCCTTGCTTGGTGTTGGCGTAGGCGATTTTCCCCTTTCGTGTCGTATAATTATAGGTGATCTTTTCGGATTTGTAGATTTGTCCTTTATCATTAAAGACGGGTGAACCGACCAGACTATCTTTTTGGGAATCATACTCGCCCTCCGCATGAATGAGGTTGGATTTCATATCCACCCGAATGTATTTGGCATCCAATACTTGTTCCTGATAATCAGTTTGCGCACCGTTATACATATAAAGGATGTTATTCTTCAGATCAATAACGATAGAATCTTCGGCTTTGTATTTGAGGGGTGCTTTCAGGTCGCTTGTTTTTCTCAAAGAATCCAAGACGATGGAATCGCGTTGCACAGCGGTAAAAGTCAAACTATCTTTCTTCAGCGAATCCGGCACGGCAAGACTATCTGACTGCCCGAATGAAACCGAAGCACAGCAGAATAAAATCATCCACGTTAGGAGCAACGGGGACGTTATAAACGTTCGCGCAAAAGCTGAAAAAGGGATAAGCGACACGGTGCAGAAGAAACGGCAGACTTTTTGATCTGATTTTAGAAATTTGTACCGTCAACGGCTCAAAGTTACCAAATCGTATGAAAAGGGTAAAAAGAATTAGCACATCGGCGTTTCTTTTAACGATTCTATTGGGTTTAACGTCCTACCAGATGCGACCGTACCGCAATCACAATACCTTTACGGTGGTGATTGATGCGGGTCATGGGGGCAAACATCCCGGCACACTCGGCAAAACCATCAAAGAAAAAGACGTTACCCTACAGATCGCTTTAGAATTGGAAAAGATCATCAAGCGTAACAGTGAAGATAATATCCGCCTGATGATGACCCGCCGCTCCGATACTTATGTGGATTTGAACGACCGCGCCGACTTTTCCAACAAAAACAAAGCTGACCTATTTATCAGCATCCATTGCAACGCCAACGAGAATAAAGACATTCACGGCACGGAGACCTATGCCATGGGCGTTCACAAAACGGAAGGACAGATCGACATTATGAAACGCGAAAACGCCGACATTCTGAAGGAAGAAAACTACAAACAGAAATACGACGGCTTCGACCCCAATTCGGAGGAATCATACATCCTCTTCAAACTGCAACAGCACGGACACCTCACCCAAAGCCTCGACCTCGCCAAACGCATCGAAAAACAATTCGACACCCACGCCAAACGCACCAGTAGAGGCGTAAAACAAGCAGGTTTCTTAGTATTATGGAAGACCGCCATGCCCGCAGTTCTGATCGAAACGGGCTTTCTATCCAACGAAAAAGAAGAAAAATACCTGACATCAGTGGAGGGACAGCAAAACCTTGCTTCCTCCATTTACAAAGCGGTGAAGGAGTATAAACAGACGCATCAGCGGTAGGGTAATGATTAAGCTACCGCCATTTCTTGATTAGTAGCCGGGTCATGTTGGTCGTTTTGACTATCCGTTAGGCTGTTATCATGCTCGTAGTTATAGGTACTCACACAAAAAGAATCAATGTGCCGGGTCAAACGATGGAGGTTATCAAACTGCAAGTTGCATTCAAAGCCGTCCGAATAGGAATAGGTGATATAAAAATCAATCCGAGTAACTCCCATACCTTTCAATCGGACTGCATAACGATCTAAAAAATCAGCATAAAAAAGGAGTACATTAACATCATCTTTTAGCTCCTTATTTTTAATTGAAAAATTATCCTTTCCGCGCGACACACGAAACCCAATAGCATCATATCGTTGTTCCCATTCCGGGAGTAACTTTTCCTGAATTAATGCAATCGAAGCGGTACTCGCTTCAAAATTTAAGTAAGAACCGATGTACTCAACCATAGAAAGTGAAAGTTTTTATTCTGAAGAATCGTAATACTTAGCTTGTGTTCCTGAATTGACTCTGTTATTGTTTCTGGTATCCTTGAAAATAATGTTGCCGGTTTCCGAAACTAATATATCGGGATTGGTACAACCTTTTAATTTTCTCTTAATCAAACTGCGATGATCTTCAATAATCTCTTCCTTTAATTCATGCCAAATAATTCTTTTATTCCTATCATTTACATTTACACTAAAGTAATAATATAAGGCTTTTGCATCCATTGATTTAGCATCTATACCCAGTAAATCCGTATCATCATCTAGCCTACTTCTTTCATTTTCACACTCTTGGAAAGATTCTAATCCTGAATCACCCAGCACGGGAAATTCTTGTTTCATTTCCTCAAAACCCAAGTTAGCGTTTTCGCTGAAACGATTAATAACAACTTCTAAGCAAGCCAACTTCTCTCTGATTTCCAACCCAAACCAGCTACCCATAATTACTCTTTACATTCTTTATTAACATTGGTTCTTTCGCATTCGTTCCGTAGCTTTGCTTCCCATTTTAAGCTAACCCCGATGCGAAAAATACTGTTCCTCTTACTTTTCGGTGCTTGCTTTGCTCAAGCCCAACAGGTGGATCAAACCGTCTGCCACTTCCATGAAGTAGTCTCCATTCCCCGTGAACACCCCCTCGACATCGAACGGGTCAAAGTACAAGTCTCCTTCCTTACCCAAGAAGGGCGCGTCAACGGGAAAGTTACCCACTATTTCAAAGTATTGCAGGAACGGGTGGACAGTATTTTCTTCGACGCGCCGGGCATCGAAATCAAAGAAGCAAGACTCGGCAACCAATCCGTTAGATTCAAGACGGATGATAAAGGCGTGAGCATCTTTCCCGCTATCCCTTTGAGATGGGACATGAAGGATAGCATTTCCTTCACCTACAGCGTCAAACCACGCAAGGGTATTTATTTCATCGGTTGGAATGATCCCAACAATAAGTCCCGCAAGCAAATCTGGACGCAGGGGCAGGGCGTAGACCACCGCTACTGGATACCGTCCTATGACGATGCCAACGATAAAGTCATCACCGAAACGATCACTACTTTTGATAAAAATTATCGTGTCCTTTCTAACGGTACGTTAAAATCAGTGAAAGATAACGGCGACGGTACACGGACTTGGCACTATTCGATGACCAAGCCCCACGCCTTGTATCTGTTAATGTTGGGTATCGGAAATTATAACGTCAAAGAATTTAAAACAAAGACAGGTGTTCCCGTTAACCTGTGGTATTATCCCGACCAAGAAGACCGTTTCGAGACCACCTACCGATACAGCAAAGAATGTATCGAATTTCTGGAAGAACATACCGGTTTTCCTTACGGTTGGGAGTCCTATTCACAAATTCCGGTACAGGATTTCATCTATGGGGCAATGGAGAATACCACCGCCACCATTTTCGGGGATTTCTTTTGTGTGGATAAACGCGAATTCCATGACCGCAATTACGTCAATGTGAACGTTCACGAACTCACCCACCAGTGGTTTGGGGACTTAATCACCGCCCGCTCCACGAATAACGTCTGGTTGCAGGAAAGTTATGCCACCTTTTACCCAAAAATTTTCAGTCGTAAATATTACGGCGAAGACCACTATCAATGGATGCGTCGCGGCGAACACAACGGTTCTTTAGCCGCTTCTAAAACAGATTTATACCCGATCCTGAGTGGGGCTTCGGGGACGGCACGAGTATACGGGAAAGGTTCGGCAGTGTTGGATATGATGATGTACACCTTTGGGGAAGAGGCTTATCGTCGGGTGATCCTTCATTACTTGAAGAAAAATGCCTACAAAAACGTTGAAACCAACGACTTGTATCAATCTTTCCAAGATACCTTAGGACTTGCGCCGTATTGGTTTTTCGATCAATGGCTTTACAGAGGCGGAGAACCGCATTACGAGGTCAATTACAACACTTATGCGGGTACAACGCTGGTCAATGTGAAGCAAATTCATGCCCGTAATGACCTTGTCAAACTCTTTAAGATGCCGATCGTTCTTGAGGTTCATTACACCGATGGTACTTCGGATTCTAAGCGGGTTTGGATTGAAAATGAGAGCCATAGCATTAATTTCCCGAATGACCGCAACAAGAAAATCGCCTATGTACTCTTTGATCCGGGTAGCTACGTTATCAAAACGCTGACTTTCCACAAAAAGTACGACGAACTCAAAGCCCAAGCGATGAACGCCAAAAATATGATTGACCGGTATGATGCCGTCTTGGCGATGCGGGATTTAGCTGTTGATACAAAAAGGCCGGACTTGATTAATATTTACAACAAAGAGAGCTTTCACGCCATCAAGAGCGAGATCATCCACCAATTAGTAAATGACGCTCACTCCGATAGCAAAAATTTGGTTCGGAAATGCCTGCAAAATCCCGCTGAGGTAGAAGTTCACAAAACGCTTCTTGCCCAAACTAAGACGATTACGGAAGAAATGCGCCCTGATTATGAACGCCTTTTAGCCGATTCGTCCTACATCACCATCACCAATGCCTTAGATAAACTGGCAAATACCTTTCCCCAACACCGCGAACGGTATTTAGACCTTACCAAGCCTTTTCATCCCCACGATGAGAAAGTTCACATCAAACGGTTGGAAATCAAGGCTACGAATGGTGAAAGCAAGGCTTTGGAAGAGCTGACAGAACTTTCGAGCCAATCCTATGAATTTCGCACCCGCAACCAAGCGATGGAAGCCCTCAAACGCCTCAATCACTGTTCACCGAAGCTGATCGAGTACCTTTTTGACGCTTCAACTAATCCTAACGGAAGGTTGAGCAGTGTGGCAATGGATTTACTGAAGCATCTTTACAACCAAAATGCCTATAAGCCCGTCATCAAAGAGCAATACGCTAAAAAGAATTGGGAAAAATGGCAGGCGGACATCCTTAAACCGATAGCAGGTTAAAAAAACAAATACATGGAGCTAAAATCATTAATTGAGTCGGCGTATGATGATCGCACGCTGTTGGAAGGATCGAACTATCGCGAAGCCGTCCTACAAACCATAGACCAATTGGACAAAGGTCTATTACGCTGCGCCGAACCCAATGGTGAACATTGGATCGTGATGGACTGGGTCAAAAAGGCGGTATTGCTGTACTTTTCGGTCTGCGAAATGAAAACCTACGAAGTAGGACCCTTTGAATACTTCGACAAAATACCCTTGAAACGCGGTTACGCATCGCTGGGCGTGCGGGCAATTCCACCGGCTACTGTTCGATATGGATCATACGTAGCACCTTCGTGTATATTAATGCCGTCTTATGTCAATATTGGTGCTTATGTGGGAGCGGGGACGATGGTGGATACTTGGGCAACGGTTGGTTCCTGTGCGCAAATAGGTGCAAACGTTCATTTGAGTGGAGGGGTCGGCATCGGTGGTGTTTTAGAACCCCCGCAAGCCTCGCCCGTTATTATTGAGGACGGTGCATTTATCGGTAGTCGCTGCGTGATCGTGGAAGGTGTGATGGTCGGTAAGGAAGCTGTCTTAGGCGCAGGAGTGGTATTGACCTCTGCTACTAAGATCATTGACGTTACGGGTTCAAGCCCTGTTGAGATGAAAGGTTACATTCCGCCCCGCTCGGTAGTCATTCCGGGAATGGTGGAAAAGCAATTTCCGGCAGGATCATACCAAGTTCCCTGTGCATTAATCATCGGGCAACGCAAAGCATCCACCGACTTAAAAACGTCGTTAAACGCCGTTTTACGTGATTTTGACGTACAAATTTAGACTTTGGTATAATAAATTATTGTGCCAATAGCATTTTATACGATATTCAACCCGCTAATCAACCAAAACCACTTAAAACAGTGTTCGATACGATGGCGGAGCAGGAATCTTTACTCAACAATGAAATTATCGAACAACTTCAGTTTTTAGCTGAAGATGATCCTTCGTTCGTTCGGCAGTTGATCGAAACGATGGATAAGGAGATGTCGTATTTTATCGAGCATATCGAACAGTGGTTACATCAATCCGACTACTCCACCATCGCGAAAGTGGCGCATAAAATGATCGGTGCAACTTCCAATTTAGGCGCGGCTAAACTTGCACAAACCTTACAAGCCATCGAATACGCCGCAAAATCATCCGACGGCAACGTGATTAAGCAAAAGCTCCCCGTCTTAGCTCCCATGCTTGCTGAAAGCATGAAACAACTCAAAGAAATCTTTTCCGAAAACGATAAATAGTTGCATTTTGCACCCATGTGCCAAAATGTATGGATTAAAAACGTCTTCGTTGCTGACGCACGTTCCTGTTGGAATGGGCAAAAAGTGGCGTTACTCCTAAACAATAACAGCATTCAGGAAATATTGCCTACGGAAAAATTAACGGGCGAAGCACTCGACTGGGAAGGCTGTATAGTAAGTCCGGGATGGATTGCCTGCGCCGTATTTTGTCCTGAACCCGGGCATGAATTGCGGGATTCTTTAGCGAACGTTACTAAAGCCTCCCTCCAAAACGGTTTTTCGGACGTTATTTTTTATCCAAATTCCGCACTCCCTTTCGACCAAGCCCATCAAATCTCGAATCATTCCGATCCCGTTAGGTTTCGTTTTACTGGAGCTTTAAGTGAAGGATTAACAGGTAAAGATATGAGTCCGATGGGGGAATTGCATCAAGCGGGTGTAATTGCCTTTACGGATGGGTTTACCTTTGGGACGGAAGAAGGATTGCTTTTGCGTACTTTAGATTACGCCCGACTATTTGGTAAACCGATCATTGTTTTGCCGTTGGAGAAAAAACTGGCTTCCGGCGGTGTTGCGAATGAAAGTCCGTTCACAACTGCTTTGGGATTGAAAGGCATTCCTAACGTTGCGGAAACGATTTATTTAACGAAAGCCCTACATCTTTTAGAATACATCGGAGGCGGACGACTTCATTTTTCACCAATCACCACAAAAGAAGGTGTGGAAATTATCCGCGAAGCTAAAAGAAAGGGACTACCCATTACGGCTGATACTGCGCTTCCTTATATCGCATATACTGATAATTGTTTGCATGATTTTAATTCGGTATATAAAGTATTTCCTCCCCTCCGAACGGAAGCAGACCGCTTGGCTTTAATCGAAGGTTTGAAGGATGGTACATTGGATTTCCTTTCCGCACATCATCAACCACTTACTTTAGAAGAAAAGCAAGTGGAATGGGACGATGCCGATGCCGGCATGATGACTTTGCAGGCATTGGGGGCGATAGCTTACCAAGCCTTAGTCGTTGAAAATCAGATGCCCATAGTGCGATTTACAGAACTAGTAACGCATGGTATTACGGACACATTCGGCTTACCTAAAAAAAGCATTGCCGTAGGGTCAAGTAATATAACCTTCTTTCATCCTGAACGAGAATGGACGTTAGACCGATCCACGCTCCATTCCCGTTCAATTAATCATCCGTTACTGCATCAAAAGATCAAAGGAAAAGTTGTAGGAGTATTAACGCCTACCGAATGGTACACCGCTTAAATCATCACCATTACCCCAACCATGACGGGCGGTAAATCTATCGTTTGGTTGAAGATTTCTTTGCCTTTATCTTGCTTAAAGATGTCGGTTAGTCGGTACGTACCATACACACTCCACCTGCGGTAACCCAATCGCACGTTAGCCGTAACCTGTATGGGCTGAATATATTGAAGATTCTTGCGGATGACCACTACTTCATTATTATTGCTTTTATCGTCTATCACTCGGCGGTGGCGTTCCCAAACGGGTAGATTGATACCCGCGCCTACATCCAAGTAAGTGCCGAAATGATTACCTTTATGGGCTTTGAAATTGTAACGAATATACGCATTGGCATTAAAAGTCGGGAACGTGTACCGCTCCAATTCATATTGAAAGGTATCGGGAATGGTCTTGCTACTGTTTTGAGCAATCCGAAACCATTGCGCCCGAAAAGCCAACTCCGGCACAAAAGAAAAGTGCGAGTTAAGTTTACGTTTCCCCCAGATACCAACCACTAATTCACTTGAATTACCGTACTGAATGGGTAAACCAGGTGTTTCCTTCCCCACCACAAAACCGTATCCCAGAAACAAGCCCGCGTAGAATTTTTTATTCTTACCGAATTTGCGTTCGATGGTATCGCGTTCTGTTTCCCGTTTCAGCAAAACCGTCTGGGCATCTAACGAAGACACCAATACGGTTAGGAATAAGGATAAGAGACTAATCTTGACGAGAATAGGTTTGAGTGTAGCCTTCATAATGAACGCGGAGTTTATAGTTGGAGTTAACGAGGACATATTTTTCAAGAACTAATACGATTTCACTTTCGGCTTGAAGTACCGAAAACTGCTCTAAGATGCCTTTATCGTTTTCAATAGCATAATAGAGGTTTTTGGTTTCGTCGGGGTTGGGTTTAGCATTGAGGCGGACTAAAATCTGCTCCCCTTGCACATCGAATTGAAAGGTAGGTTTTCGCTGAACCGGATTGAGAAAATAACTTGCCTGCGGAATACCATAACCATGTGCATAATCAAAGTAAGGGTGCAAATGTCCTGACTTTTGCATTTCCGTAAAAAGCTGGCGTTCGGTGGCTTGGGGACGGAGTTGCTTCACACACGCCGCGAAACCACTGACCAAGGGCGTAGCAAACGATGTCCCGTTTTGAACGGATACATTATTGTCGGTACGAACAGTGGTTACTCCGGGTGCGGAAATGTTGGGTTTCAGTCTGTGGTCATATGTCGGTCCCCAAGAACTAAAATCGATCTTATGATCGGTAAACGGATTCGTTCCACCTATAGAAAGCACGCTATCAGCATCGGCTGGCGTACCCAAAAATTGCCAAGCATCCGACCCTTCGTTACCCTGTGCTACGATAACCAAGATACCTTTGGAAGCGGCTTTGTTCGCCGAACGGGCAACCAAGCTGGTTTTACCGTCCATGTCTTTATAGGTGTAGCGAGTATCGCCATAACCGAGTGAACTATTGATGATATGCGCACCTTTTTGGTCTGCCCATTCCGCCGCTTCGGTCCAAAAGATTTCTTCGACAAAAGGTTCACGCTTCTCGTATTCCGTTCTTGCCAACAAAAATTCGGCATCGGGAGCTAATCCCAGATATTGCTCTTGATATTTGCCCGCAATACAAGATAAAACAGCTGTACCGTGCCACCCGCCTTTCCATTCAAAGGTTCGTTTGGTTACAAAGTCCTTTTGATCCAAAATTTGTTTGCGTGAAAAGAGGTGGGCTAATTCGGGTGCGTTTTCCGTTCCTTCAAAACCTACATCTAATACGGCTACTCGTACTCCTTTACCGGTCAAATTTTTTTCATGGAATAATCCCCCTTGCAAACGCCGAAACTGATATTCTGCAAAACGGGCTTTATCAGGGTGAACGCTCTCATTGCTTTTCATGCAGAGTTGCATGGTTGTTGAGGGATTTTTTTCTATCCTTTCAACGAAAGGCAAGTGCGCCAGCTCTTCCAAACGATGCTCCGAGATACGGACTACCACCAGATTAAACCACCGACTTTTACCGATGATCTGTTCTGCACAAGATTCGATTTGCCGTAAATAAGTATCAGCAATCGGTAAATCATCCGTGGCGGTTAATGCAATGCCCTCACATTCACGGCGTTCGATGGCTTTGGGATCAAAAAAGGTATAGGGATCAAAGCGAAGGGTTGCATCGCCTTTATCTTTTAAGTAGATACGATAGGTATCCTGACCATATGCAGAAGCGATCAAGCCCCAAAATGTCAAGATGATGATGAGTTGTTTCATAGCAAGAATTAAAAGTTTATCGGATAACGAGGGCTTGTTCTTTCATCAGTTGAAGCGCGATTTGTACGGCATTGGTCGCCGCACCTTTGCGTAAATTATCCGCAACGATCCACAGGTTCAAGCCGTTTTCGACCGACTCATCCCGTCGAATACGCCCGACGAAGACCTCATTTTTACCCCGCGCATGAATCGGCATCGGATATTTATTTTGAGCCGGATTATCTAAGACAATCACGCCCGGCATTTGGCTTAATAATTCTCTAACTTCTTGTACGTCAAAATGTTGATATAATTCTATGTTAACGGATTCGGAATGCCCGCCCAATACGGGAACTCTGACCGCCGTTGCCGTGATTTTCAGATCAGGGATGCTTAAAATTTTACGCGACTCGTGAACGATTTTCATTTCTTCACGGGTGTAATCATTCTCTAAAAAAACATCACAATGCGGTAAACAATTATAGTCTATTGGATGCGCATAAAAGCGTTCGTCGGATTCATCGCCGTATTGGCGTTCATTTTCTAATTGAGCAATGCCTTTCATACCCGAACCGCTTACGGCTTGATAGGTAGAAACGACCACCCGTTTCAGCCCAAATGCTTGATGAAGCGGTGCCAATACCATCACTAATTGAATGGTAGAACAGTTCGGGTTAGCAATGATTTTAGATGCTTCGATGGCAGAGGCATTGATCTCGGGGACAATTAAAGGGATACCTGCTTCCATCCGCCAAGCTGAGGAGTTATCTATAACTGTTGTTCCGTTTTGCGCAAACAGCGGTGCATATTTCTTGGAAGCCTCCGACCCCGCCGAAAAAAGGGCTATTTCGGGTTTAGCTTCCATCAATTCCGTAACCGAATGGATATAAAAGGGGTGTCCGTTATAATCATAGGTTGTTCCGACCGAGCGTTCGGACGCTGATAAGAGTAGTTGATGAAAAGGAAACCTGTGTTCATTTAGAACGGCAAGCATTTCCCTACCCACCAAACCCGTTGCGCCTACAATAGCGATGTGCATAATAATATGGGTTTATGCGAATGACAAAATTACAAAATCATCTTCATATCCACGCTTCTAATCGGCATTGCTTTTTTGGTCAATCGGTGTGGCAATGCCATTTTTAAGATGATTTTGCGGGGGATAGTTTTAATTTGCAACTGTTTTGTCATAATACCAAATTCATTATTTATTCACCTAAATTCAATCTGGCAAGACTATTGATTTTCAAGCAGTTGTTGAGATGGAAATTGTGTAAAGAATAAATGAAATTGGTATAACAAACGACCCTTAAAATGGCGAATACCGAATATGACCAATTTGAATGTGATGTGGAATTTTCTTTCTACCTGCTAAAGACTGAAGAGGGGGGCAGGCAATCACCTGTGAAAAACGGTTATCGCCCCGACATTTGTAATTTAGATCATGACTGGGGGGAACATCTATGGGGAAGCGTTAAGGAGTTTTCACAGGAATGGATACAACTTGGTGATCTGGTTCAAGTGAAGGTTAGATTTCATACCCCTGAAGTGCAATATGGAAGGTATTATATCGGCAAACAAGTTCATTTTCAGGAAGGTGGTCGTATCATCGGAAAAGCATACGTAACGAAGATACATAATCCGAAATTAGAGTATTGGAATTTTGAAACCTTTTTAAGGGATCAGGCGCAAGGCAAAAGCTACCTACCGGAAGAAATTGCTTCGCAAAAAATTGAATCGCTTTTACAGCGGCAACTGCTCAAACGGCAAGATTTACAGGTTATCTCTCGTTCTGATCCCGAAAAGGGTTTATGTTTAGCACTCGTGATGTATCTGCCGGTAGAAACACGAGAAATAGCCGGTGTATGGGATTTAGATATTACTCCTCATGAATTTAACATAGGTCAGCTTCGGTACGATTGGTCTTCACATAGGAAGCATCCTAAATACCCGGAATCGCCTTTCCCGTACTATCAATTACAGCTGAACCAAAGAAATTTCATCACTTGGAATGAGGAACATTATTGGTTTGGAAGTATCTTTGTCGTACCTCATTTTTATTCAAGCAATCATATTGATTTCTTGTTTGATTCACAACGGATATTCAGGTAACATGAGGTTCGGCTTTTTTAAGGTTCATCTCATTAGTACCATAACTTTTGTAGAGGTGATCGAGAAAACTACGGAATATCAAGCGTAGCCCAAATTAGCATATATAGACCTTCACTTGAAGACATCATACCGCTTACCTAAGCCGATGATTCCTCCGATGCCGATAATTGCTAAACCGATCCATAGGCTCATCTGTCCGTAGTTGCCCATCAGGCTGTACCCGATTCCGAATAAAACGCCATAAACCATCATCACACCCAAAAGGCAACAAAGCACCAACACACCCAAAGGCGTATCATTTTCCGGTTGGGCATATTTACTCCAGAAACCTTTGGGTCGGACTTGTCTGCAAAAGGCATATAATTGATCTTCATCCGTTGGCGGAAACAGATATACGGAAGCGATCCATATCACCGTAGTAATAGCTACTAAGATTAGATAAATTTGCGCATCAGAGACGGAAGCTAATCCGCCGTTTTGTCGAATCAACCACAAAGCGGTATAGGTTAAGGCGGGGGTAATCATCGCCACCAACTCCGTCCATGCCGACACCCGCCACCAATACCACCGCACAATCAGCACCAAACCCGTCCCCGCACCGAATTGCAGGATGAATTCCCATGCCGATTTGATGCTATCCAACTGAAAAGTAACAAAGACCGAAAATAATAACATCAATACCGTAGCCACCCGCGCCGATTGAACGTAGTGCGCTTCTGAACGGTCTTTTTCGATGTAGGGGCGGTACAGGTCTTGAATCAAATAGGATGTACCCCAATTCAAGTGTGTGGCAATCGTACTCATATACGCCGCGAAAAAGGCTACCAATAAAAGCCCCTGCAAACCCGAAGGCAGAAAATCCTTCATCGCCAAAACGAAGCCTTCCCGATAGGTATCTGCCGTCAGGTTAGGATACAAGACCACCGTAGCCAAACCCACCAAAATCCAGGGCCACGGACGCACCGCATAATTCATCACTTGAAAGAAAAGCACCGAACCCAAGGCATGACGCTCATTTTTGGAGGCTAAGATACGCTGGGCGATGTAACCGCCTCCGCCCGGTTCTGCACCCGGATACCAGCTTGCCCACCACTGCACCCCGATAAAAGCGATGAACTGCCATACATCTAATCCGAAAGTGCCGTTAGCCGAATCCGAACCGATAGTCGGAAAAAAAGCCGTCAAACCGGTGTGGGAGAGTTGGTTGGCTAAGTGAACGCTTCCGCCGATGGTCGGATGATTCATCACCACGACCGCCAGCACGATACAGCCAGCCATCGCAATTATGAACTGCACCGCATCCGTATAAAGCACACCCCACAAGCCCGATAAGGACGAATAAACCGTCGTCAATACCATAGCACCCGTTACGTAATAGAGGGCGGTCATTTTATCGAAACCGAAATAGACTTGCAGGATCGTTACCAACGCCAGATTTACCCAGCCCATAATCACGGCATTAAGGATCAAACCGAAATAGACGGCTTTGAATCCGCGGAGGAGGTGGGCTTCGCGTCCCGAATAACGGATGGCAATCAGTTCCAAGTCGGTCGTTACGCCCGAACGCCTCCAATAGCGGGCAAAAAAGAAGGTCGTCATCATCCCGCCGATGAGAGAACACCACCAGAGCCAGTTACCCGCGATGCCGTTTTTGCGGACGATCTCCGTTACGGCAAGGGGCGTATCGGCGGCGAAGGTCGTCGCTACCATACCCAAGCCCCCCAACCACCAAGATACATTCCGCCCACCCGTGAAATAGTCGGCGGTACTGCGGGAAGCACGGCGGGTAAAATACAATCCCACCCCCAGCGAAAAGAGGAGGTAGAAGATGATAATCACAATATCTATCAGACTGAGCATGGCGCGTAAAACGACAAATGTAACAATCATTCCGAAAAAAATTAACTTACGATGTAGTCGTAATTATTTTCTTTTTATCTTTGACTTCTTAATTAATTGCCAATGGCTATGAGAAGTACCTTCTTACTTTCCTTAGTAATTTTCTTGTTTGTCGGTACATCCCTAAAAGTGCAGGCACAGGAAAAGGATACTTGTGTCGTATTTGTTGATCCTAAAGTAATTAACTACTGGTACGATTATAATTCTTGGCATCTTTTAATTGATCTTGGCGATACCTGTAAAAATTATCATGGTGCTACAATTATCTATCGATTTAACACCTGTGGAATGTATCATCCTATCGCAACCTTTTACGGTAATCAGCTTTTGCTAATAATTAACCCAGTGCTTTTAGTAGGTTGCTATATGTTTGACGGTGAAATTTGTTTGGTGTCCAATAAAAATAAGTATTGCGGGAATATAACTTTTGATTTAAACAAGATTCTCACATGCCCTCCCCCGACCAACGACCGACTAACCCGCGTGAGTGCTACCCGCGCGGTGGTTACGTGGGATGCCGTGCCGAATGCCTCGCAATATGTGGTGTATGTGCGACCCGTCGGTGGGAAGACGACCTCCTACCCGGGAGCAAGCAACACCCGTACCCTCGTTGGTCTCAAACCCGAAAAGGAATATGAGTACCGCATCCGCACCCTTTGCCCAGACAAGAAGACCTCCGCTTTTACCGAATGGAAACGCTTTATCACCCCTAAACCTGATCCTAAATAGCCCTATGCGTTTATTTTTTCTTAGCTTATTTTTCATCTGTCTTGCTTTTGCCTCGAATGCTTGGGGGCAATGTACAGGTATTTATAACCTTCGTTCGACCGGTGCCGGTATCTCTGTTACGATAACATGGGAGGACAACTGCCCGGAGACCAAGTATTACTACTTTAAGTTGAAAACCCGCGAGTCGGCTGATTGGTCAACAATGTCCATTCGGAAGAATGATTCGGGGGTACAGCAACTTCATATTACGAATTTATTGGCATTTGTATGCTATGACCTTCGTATTGAATCATGTGATACAACCGGCATTAATAGACGGATGACAGCACCCACTTATGAGCAATATTGTCAATTTCGTTTGACTGATTACAACCCACAATTACCCTGTAACGACCCCTTAGGCATACAGGTTAACAATATAACCCGTACTCAAGCGGTCATCAGTTGGCGGAATGAAACCAACGCCAGTCAATACGTTGTATATGTACGTCCTGTCGGTGGTTCAATAACGGCACATCCGGGCGTATCCAACACCCGAACGATCCCTAACTTGCGCCCCAATACGGAATATGAATTTCGTATTCGCACTTTTTGCCCCAATAATCGCATGTCGCCCTACACCTCTTGGAGGCGTTTCCGTACCAACTAAAAAACTCTTAGTTTATTTGCCTTCGCCTTTCAGCACGGTTAGGACGGTGTAGGCGATGATCTTAAAATCAAAGGCGATGGACATATTTTCAATGTAAAGCAGGTCGTACTTGAGTCGTTCGATCATTTGATCTACATTCTCGGCATAGCCGTATTTCACCTGCCCCCAAGAAGTGATCCCGGGTTGCACCTTCAATAAGTGGAGGTATTCGGGCGCGCGTTCAACGATTTGGTTGATGAAGTATTGCCGTTCGGGGCGGGGTCCTACCAAACTCATCTCCCCTTTCAGGACGTTAAAAAATTGCGGAAACTCATCCAAACGGGTCTTACGCATGAATTTCCCGATACGAGTGATACGCGGGTCATCGTCGGAGGAGAGCGAAGGACCGTTTTTTTCGGCATCTTTCCGCATGGAACGAAACTTGATGATCTTGAAAGGATTGCCACCTCTGCCGACGCGCTCTTGCAAGTAAAAAACGGGTCCCTTCGAGTCTGCCTTGATGATAATCGCCAAAACGGTAAAGACCGGAATGCAAAAGATCAACGTAATGAAAGAAATAATAATGTCCAATAATCGTTTCGTCAAGGCTTCCAAGGGTGTGATGAGATGTTGGCGGACTTCTACAAAAGGTAAATGAGATAAATTGTTGATCTTGACGTTACCTAATAGATAATCATACATCTCCGGCACAACGTTAATATTGACCGACACTGAAAAACTGTTGGCTAAGATTTTGGAAAGGAGGCGTTGTTCGGTCGGTTCAAGGGCGATAATCAGTTCATCAATTCGGCGTTTTTTGATGATTTCGGCTAAATGATCGGTTGTGCCTAATTGTTTGAGTCGTCCGATAAAGAAATTTTCAGTTTCGGCATTGGTTTTAAGGTAGCCTTGAAGCAAATATCCCGAAGCAATCGGCGAACGTGCCAACTGCCCCGCTACTTCTTGGGCTTTTTTCCCGCAACCGATGATAATCGTCCGATAACCTAACTTTTTTTGCCGGATTAAGGATTTAATGACTGTTGTAAGGGCAAAACGTGCCGTCCCTACGCTCAAAAATTGGATTAAGGTATAGACACCCACCATCGTTCTAAGTTTGGTTGGCTTATCAATCGGGTCATCTAAAAAAGTAACAAACGAAACAATCAACACACCAATTAATGATGCGCGTATGACTTGCCCTAATTCCGTCAAGCGGGATTTTCGGTACGTATCATTATATAAACCATTCAACCAAAATATCAACACCCAAAGCAAACCCACGAATGCCGGAATAGTTACGACCTCCAAATCAAAAATCAGAGGCGTTTGCGGTACTTCGATAAATTTTTTTCGGAATAACCAAAATAACATCCAAGCGACATACGATACCAAATAGTCCGCGATGCCGTAGTAACCCGTTAAGCGTTTGCGCCAAATTTTACGGGCGGAACTGGAGAATGCGGATGTTATCAAAGTAAAGATCACGGATGCTGTTGCCGTCGGTTTGGGCGGAAATATAGAGCCTGTACTCTTGCTTTTGGTCTTTTAAGGCGTTGAATTGGCGACTGAGATCAAAATAAACCGTTCTCCATTCAGTGGTAGAAGGCGCGAAGCCGGGTGTTGTGGTATTGGTCGGGTCAATGCCGATATTGAATTTCAGGTTACCTCGATAGGTTACTTCTGCCCATACTTCACTAAATTGCTTAAATAGCTTAAAGGGATTACCCGCACTGGCTACCGCAAATGTTTTTCGCACGGAGTCAAAGCGGATATGTCCGCCATATCTACCTTTGTAGGCAACTTCCGACCGTTTAATCAGGGCAGTGTCGGCATCGGGCCATAAGTTCACAAAATTGATGGAATTGCCCTCAAAATCTTCCTTGAAATGGGTTTCTATTTCTGTACCGAAGGGGAAATAACGAAACACGGGGCGATAAGTGATGGATTCTTTTGCACTAAGACCCCGAATGAGGGTATCACGTTGCATGAAGGGATAAATTCTTTTTTCCAAAGGTCCATCATTTGCCCACACGCCGGCTTGGATTAAAAACTGGCGTTCGTCTCGGTTGAGGAAAGGAATTTTTGCCGGAGTCTGAAACGTTCCGTGATACAGCTGTCCGTGATATACCCAAACGTCTTTGATCTGATTATATATCGTATCTTTACCTTCAACAATGATTGGAGGCAAAAAAGTGATATATCCCGGTATGTCGGAATCTTTCGGACCGGAACAACTTATCGAAAATAGAATCAAGCCAAGTAATAATAATTGAAATACCTTCATCCACGTAATTTTATTCGGGCATAATGCGTTCCATGATCTCCTGAGCAACGCGAATGGATTTAAGTGCGTCCAAAATCGTTACCGGCGGATCGCTTTTTGTTTCGATCGCTTGGGCAAACGATAATAATTCTTCGCGTATGGCGTTCACTTCCGGCACTTCGGGCTGGCTTACGGCAAGGTATTTGGTTTCATCACCAACCGTAAATTGAAAAAGCGGAATTTCAGGAGCAGTATCGGAGATAGAAAATATTTCCGTCTTTTTATCTAAGAAATCAACCGAAACATAAGCATGTGGCTGAAAAATGCGCATTTTCCGCATATTTTTCATGGAAATTCGGCTGGCAGTCAGGTTGGCTACGCATCCATTGGTAAACTCGATGCGTGCATTAGCAATATCAGGGGTTGTACTGATGACCGCTACACCGTTAGCACTGATGCGTCGTACTTCAGAATTAACGATCCGTAACACAATATCAATATCATGGATCATCAAATCAAGGACGACTGAAACATCAGTACCGCGCGGATTCCATTGTGCCAAGCGATGAACTTCTATGAATGACGGCTTTAAGGTAACTTCCTTTAGAGCTAAAAAGGCTGGATTGAACCGTTCCACATGCCCTACTTGTACGGTTACCCCTGCTTCTTCCGCTAATTTAACCAAAAATTCGGCTTCTTGGCTGGTGCGGGTGATGGGTTTTTCTATAAAAATAGGTTTGGTATGCTGGAGTGCTTTTTTGGCGATTTCAAAATGAGTAACGGTAGGCGTTACGATGTCCAAAGCATCAGAGGCTTCGATCAGCTGTTCTACCGAATCGAAAGCGGTAATCCCATGTGTTTGTGCGATTTGTTGCCGTACTTCTTCGTTGGAATCATAAAATCCAACCAAATGATACACATCCGATAAGTATTTAATTTGGGATAAATGAATTTTCCCCAAATGTCCTACGCCGACTAAGCCTATTTTTATCATCTTCGGTTTAGTAAAAAGATTAACCAATATAGGTATGGCTATTTACCGGGTGGTAACAGCCTATTTTACGGACAAAAATGCGATTTTTTTAGGTTACATCGGCTATAATTCGACTATTCTTTGGGATAAAAAAAATCACCCTTCATTTTTGAGGGGTGATTTTATCAGTATGTATTAATGATTTAGTTGGCTTCTGAATTTTCAGCCAAGATGGGTTCAGTAGTTGTTTCGGGTTCTGCCTCCGGTGTACCAACTAATTTAGCTAAATCAGTATTATCACCTAAAGAGTTACCGCTACTTCTGTTTTCATACACGACGACCTCTTCCTCTTTACCGGCTTGCCAAGTACGTGTATGAGAAAGGACGATTCGGCGGGCATCTTTGTTAAATTCGATGACGACCGACGGTACGGTGTCGCCTTCTTTGAAGTCGGGTTTACCTTCCTGTACTTTCAACATTTTACTCGGGATGAAACCCTCAATACCGTATTCCAATTCAACCAATGCACCCGCATCTGTCAATTTAGTAATGGTTGGGGCATGTTGAGAATCAACAGGGAATACGCTTTCCAAAGTTTCCCACGGGTCTTCGGTTAATTGTTTGTGTCCGAGTCGGAGTTTGCGTCCTTCTTTGTCTAATTCAAGCACCATGATCTCCAATTTTTCATCTTTTTGGATGAACTCGGAGGGATGGGCGATTTTTTTAGACCAAGAAAGATCATGGACGTGAATAAGCCCGTCAATACCTTCTTCCAATTCCACAAATAAGCCGAAGTTGGTAATATTACGAACTATTCCTATATGGCGAGAGCCGACAGCATATTTTGCCTCTGCATCTTCCCACGGGTCTTTGGTCAGTTGCTTGATACCGAGGGACATTTTACGATCCTCCGGTTGCAATTGGATAATCATGGCTTCCACTTCATCGCCCACATTGAAAAGTTCTTGTGGATTTTTGAGGTGTTGCGACCATGACATCTCGCTCACGTGAATAAGACCTTCCACGCCGGGCATCACTTCTATGAAAATACCGTAATCCGTAATGGTAACCACTTTACCTTTAACCACTTTACCTTCACCGATTTCTTCCGGTAAATTCTCCCACGGATGCGGTTGTAATTGTTTTAAGCCTAAGCTAATACGTTTTTTCTCGTCATCAAAATCCAAGACCACCACATTGAGTTTCTGATCCAAGTGGAGGACTTCGTTCGGGTCATTAACCCTGCCCCAAGAAATGTCGGTAATATGTAAAAGACCGTCTACACCACCCAAATCAATAAATACACCAAAATTGGTAATATTTTTGACAATACCTTCCAAAATCTGACCTTTTTCAAGGTTGTTGATGATTTCAGTTTTTTGGGCTTCGAGGTCTTTTTCAATCAGGGCTTTATGGGAGATAACGACGTTATTTTGGGTGTGATTGATTTTCACAACCTTAAATTCCATACGTTGACCTACATAATAATCGTAGTCGCGGATGGGTTTAACGTCAATCTGGGAACCGGGTAAGAAGGCTTCGATACCTTCAAGGTCAACGACGAAACCGCCTTTGGTACGTCTTTTGACGATGCCCTCCATGATAATATCTTCGTCCAAGGCACTGTTAATACGCTCCCATGTGCGCATGGAGTTGGCTAATCTACGGGAAACAATCATTTGTCCCGACTTATTTTCCACCGTCTCTAAATAAACTTCAATTTCATCCCCGGGTTTGACGGCGTTTTTGTCTCTGAATTCTGAAATAGGGATGATCCCTTCGGACTTAAATCCGATGTTTATGATAACCTCGCGGTCATCCACCGAGATCACTTTTCCTTTTACAATGCGACGTTCTGTTAAATCCATCAGGGTGGAGTCATATTTTTTAGTCCACGCTGAACGTTCGGCTCCGGAGTAACCGTCAACGGCATCCCAATTAATTTCTTCCTTTTCGGCGGTACGCAATCGCGCAAGTTCCGCTTTGAGGTTACCTACATTTCTTTCTTCTGACATTAATACAAGAATTTTACGAACGGCAAAGTTAGGCACAATACTCCAAACCGCCAAAGCAACACTCAATAAATTTTTTGAGGAAAAAATTATTGACGATAAAGCATTGTAATAAATAATATTATTTCATATTATGATGTCGGCAATAGTCATGGTAATTTTTTTCTCCCATATATTTTTGGAGGGTATCAGCAGGTATGCGCGGGATGTTGGTTAACATCAAGGCATCAACGGCATCTTGAAAATCAGGGTCAACATTAAAGCCCAAAACCTTACTGCCCAACTTGAGGTAGTGTTTAATGAGAATTGGAACTTTGGTCATGTCATCATGTTCCACGTCGGAAAGGAGTTCCTGCACGTCGTTTAAGGATGAAACGGGCAAACTGCTATACAGTTCCGCTGATTTTTCTTTATGCTTGAAAGGATGTTTCGGGCGGGCTAATTTCGATAATTCTGCCGATAAATAATTCTGTTTCAGAAATTCAATGATGAAATGCCGAGAAACATTCTTATAGGAATTGCTGATAGAGACGGGACCGATTAGGTTAATGTACTTCCGATTTCGTGCAATGACGTGTCCGATGCCTGTCCAAAGAAGCATCAATGGCATAAAAGAACGCTGATAATCAGGGCAAACGATAGACCGCCCGAGTTCCAACGACGGATTGATCTGTGAAAACAGCTTAGCA
>Ga0209573_1001956_pt1 | contig 28502 bp, 27 predicted proteins | sample TNRBio252014_DNA_FD_185870 | JGI IMG/M metagenome (GOLD analysis project Ga0209573, IMG submission 185870) | Wastewater treatment Type I Accumulibacter community from EBPR Bioreactor in Madison, WI, USA - TNR Reactor_6/25/2014_ DNA (SPAdes)... | ecosystem: Engineered > Bioreactor > EBPR >...
GACCCGGCCAGTCTGTACCGGCCGAGCGCCGGTCAGCCGGTCCGGTTCGTCCGCCGCACGGCGCGGGACGCGCCCGATACGGCGGTGGGGCTGCTGCTGGATCGCAGCAGTTCCATGCGCGGGGCGCTGGCGCTGGCCAGCCAGGCCGTCCTGGCGACCGCGCTCGCGCTGAACGAACTGAGCGGCGTGGCCTGCTGGGTGGCGGCCTTTCCGGGGGCGGCCAGCGACCGGGTCGTGCCGCTGGTGGGGTTCGCCGAGCGGGCGCGCCGGGTGGCGGGCCGCTTCGACCTGGGGGCGGTGGGCGGCACCCCGCTGGCCAACGCCCTGTGGCGGGCCGGCTACGAGCTGAGCCAGCGCCCGGAGCCCCGGCGGCTGCTGGTGGTGGCGACGGACGGCGAACCCGACGACGTCGGCGCGGCCCAGCAGATCATCGGCCGGTGCCGCGCCGGCGGCATCGAGGTGATCGGTTTGGGCCTCGGCCAGCACCTGGTCGCGGTCCAGGCGGTGTTCGGTGCCCGGGACGCGACGGCGATCACCGCCCTCGCGGAACTGGCGCCGGCCTTGTTCGCGCTGCTGGAGCGGCGCTTGACGCCGGCGGGATGAGGGGCCTCCGGCCCCGCCCGCCGGTTTGAACCGTAACCCGGCCGGGGCGGCGGGCTGGCCGCCACCCGGCGCTGGATTCTCTGGAGCGACCGATGAATCTGAATACTGTGATCGATCTGTACCCGCTGGACGCCGACCGGGCGACCGACCCGCCCCGGTCGGCGCCGTTGGCGGCGTTTTTGGACCAGTTCGGGCCGGCCCGAGGCTATGCGCTGGAGACCGAGATCGTGGATGCGCTCAGCCTGCACCCCGGGCTGCGGCGCTTGTACGCCCTCGCCCTGCACACCGGGCGCACGCCCGCCGACGCGGGGCTGCCCGCGCCGGCGCTGGCCGATCAGACCCTGGTCTGCCGGGCCACCCTGCGGGATGACCAGGGCCGGGTCGTGGCCACGGCCACGGCCGCCCAGCGAATCCAGATCGACCCGGATCTGGCGGCGCTGGAGACGGCTGCCCGCCAGCGGTTGCGGGCGGCGCTGGGCTTCGGTGACGACGGGCAGGATGCGGCCGCGCGCCTCGACCCGCCTGCCCAGGGGTTCGGCCGGGCGCCGCGCGCCGATTCCCCGCCGCCACCGCCACCGCCGGTCGCGCCGGCCGCGCCCGGCGCACCGCCACCGGACGACGCCACGGCGCTGGCGCTGCTGCGTCGGCAGCTCGCCCATCTGGCGAAAACCCGCGGCGTCGAACCGCCCGCCGTCGCCACCAAGGCTGAGGCGCAAGCGGCCATCAAGGCCCTGTTGCGGCCGTAGCCGGGGCCCACCCCCGACCGGGGACGCACCCGCGCCCCGGTGTCGGGTTTGGGGTTGGCGGCCGGGCCGCCGGCCGCGGCCGGCGCCACCCGAACCGCCGTCAGACGGTTCGTCGCGACCACGCCCGAGCGGTTCGGGCCCGGGACGGGGGACCCATGGTTTTCCCCCACCCACCGCCGGACGCGAGAGACCGGGCTGCTCTCGCCGACCGGTTCCCGCTTTCGGGCCACCAGCCTCACCATCCTCTGGGAATCGAATATGAAGCAACCCACCGTTTTTCGGGCAACGAGCGGTGCCCTCGCGCTGGCCGCGCTCTTGGCCACCGGGGCGGGGCGAGCCGATCCTCTCGTCGATCCGGGCCAGCACTACGACACCAAAGCGCTGATCGTAGACACCGTCCGGGGCTTGCCGAAGTGCCTGAAGTATTGCCTGCTGGGCATCGAAATCCGCATCCGCTCCACCGGCCTTTCGGTCGAGGTGTATTTCGTGCCGCGGGTCGAACACCACATGACCGCCCTGCACGCCATGACCTCCGACCGCTTTCCCCAAGAAGCCTATCGCGAATGGGCCGCTCTGGTGGGCCAAATCCAGAAGCAGTTGTTGGACCAGCTCGCGCGCGCCCTGCCGACCACGCCCCCCGGGTACCGGATCGCCGAGAGCAGCGGCGGCGAGACCCGCTACGGGCAGTACGGCGAGCATCAAAGCACCAACTTCAAGGAAGCCGAATTCATGGGCCATCCGGTCGCCATCCTTCCCGCCCTGGTCGATAAGAACGGCGATCTGTCGGCGGATCGCTCCACCGCGGGCGAGACCGGCGCCGCCTGCGCCGGCGGCAGCGGCGGCGACAGCGGCGGCGCTACGGGCTTGGCCGGCTTCATCGACCCTTGGGTATCCTGGGCGGCGCCCTGCTTCCTGGACCCGAATCGGTGCGCCCCGGGTCCGGCCTTTCCGGGCGCGCAGGTCGCCCAGGCGTTCGACCTGGCGGAGGCCATCGACACGCTCGTCGCCGCGGTGAAGGCGAGCAGGGTGGACTTCCAGTCGATCGCCAAAACCTTGCGGAAGATCGCCCAACAGGTCGCCGACAACGCCGGCCTCGGCGGCGGCGTCAAGATCGACCGGCTGCTGTGCCCGAACGACGTGTGTTACTTCTATCCGTATTACCTGTCCGGGGTGGACGCCCTGTTCTGGCGCTCCGGCTGGCCCATCACCGACGCGACCCACACCGCCACCCTGTTCAATCCGCTGTCCAGCGACCGCATCGGCCGCACCGGCGAGACCTGGGGCCACGTGTATCCGCGCCACGGCTTCGTCAATAACGACCATCCGGGCCGGGTCGCGCCGGTGATCGCCTTGCGCGGCGCGGAGCTGCTGGCCGATGCGAGCGTCCGGCTGCGCCCGAAGCGGACCACGGCCTACGCCCGCGGCGACTGGCAGAACCTCTCGCCCCAGCCGACCGCGTACTGTGAAACCAATATCGCCGATCTGCCCACGCCGATCGATCCGGAAGGCGGCTACGCCCACAACGTCTGGCCGCGCTTCGAGTGTCCGCTGAGCGACATCGGGATTCGGGTGGCGTTCATCCCGTACCGTTATTGCTTTACCTGGGACTGATGGGACCGCGCTGTTTCCGCCGGCGGCGGACGGCAGGCTGCCGGCGGAACGCGCGGGCGAGGGGGCCGAGGCGCGGGCCGAAATCCCCGCGTCCGGGGCCAAAGGTCAAAGAGCCTCGCTTCCGCCCGCCCGCGGCGCGCCGGGGTGGTGGACGGTCCGCCGCCCGTCGAGGGTCTGGCCGTCTTGCAGCGCTTCCGCGTACAGGGTCCGGCCTCCTGCCCCCTGTGCGGCGACAACGATCAGCGCGTCGTACCCGGAAAACCCGTACCGCTCCGCGCGGTGGAGGCCCAGATCGTCGTTTCCAGGGTAATCGGAACGACGGCGCACACCGCGCGCACCGGTTCCAGCCCCTCGCGGATTTCGGGGTACGACCGGCCGCGCTGGCGTGCGGCCATCGAAGCGCACTCGTTGAGGACCTGGACGCGGATCGTGCCGCCCTGGGCCAGCGCGGCCTCGGCGCGATCCGCCTGGGCGCTCGTTGTCAGGCGATAAAAACTTGAGAATCAAGTTTTCAGGAAATCGCCTTAATGCTCGAATTTCTTGAGGTACGCTTTAATCTGATCGGGGTCCAGCCCGCGCAGCCGTTCCTCCGGCCCCAGCCCGCGCAAGCGCTCCTCGGGCGATAATTGCTCCAGAAACGCTCGCCGCTCGTCCGGCGTCAGGCCGTGCAAAAACTGCTGGTGCGCCTCGCGAATAAACTCTTCCATCGTATACGCCATATCCGGTTCCTCCAGGGCATACGTGACCTACAACTGCCGCGGCAATTCCCACGCCCCGCGATGGCGGTGCGGGTAATACGCCGCCCCATGCCGAATCCGATCCTGTTGCCGGCTGAACAGTTCCCAGGCCGCGTTGCGCGGATGCTCGGCGATCTGGCCGAGAACGATCAACCACACCGTGGACGCCCCCCAGCCCAGATCGAACACGCCCGGCCAGGCGGTCGGGGCGAACGGCCGGTGTTTCGCCAGCCCCAGCGGCGCCCGAGTGGCGACGGCATAAAGCTGGAACTGCTCTTCGGCGATGAGGCGATCCGGCGGGCTGGTGAGCTTCCGATAGTTGACGTAGTGGCCGATCAGTTCGTCCAGCGCCCAGCCGTCCAGCGCTTCGTGGTGGGATTTGTAGGTCAGCAGGTTGTGGGCGCGCAAGCCGTCCAGGCCGTCGGGCAGCGCCACCGCCGCTGGGGTCCGTTCGGCCGTTTGTTCGATGATCACCACGTCCAGCAACTGACTCTGCAAGGCCAGTTCCTTTTCCAATTCCACCGGCCACGGGGTATCCCGGAACAGGTCGGTGAGGGTGATGCCAAACAGGCGATGCCATTGCCGAATGCGATCAGGGGTCATGAACGGGCTCCGCGACGTCACCGGCATTCTAATCGGCCACGGGACGGGAGGCAAAACCCCGCGGGTCCGCCGGGTGGGGTACGGGGCAGGGACCATCCCCGTTCGCCGGTGCGGGCGGGCGCGTACCGGCCCAACCGGCTCGCGGGAGACGGTCCCGCGAGCCCGTTCACCGCCAAGAGAGACCGTATTCACCGGTCCAGACGGGTGCAACCGGTGGATGAAATACCGTTGACAAGGCCCCTTTCTCGCGCGCCGTCCCTGGCGCTCGCGTGGGATGGGGGGTTACTTCTTCTGGCCCTTGCCGGCGGGTTCGGCCTGGCCGTCGGTTTGGTGGCCGTTCCCGTTGCCGTTCTCGACCGGGCCGGACAACAGCCGGAACAGGGCCGGGCTGTAGTGCCGTTGGCGGAAGTCGGCGATGGCGGCGGCGTATTTGCCGTTGCTGACCACCTCGAACTCCACCGCGTAGTAGCTCTCGCCGTTGGCGCGGCTGGCGCGCTTGCTCATGGTGGCGCGGATGGTCTTGCCCAGCAGGGTTTCGCCCTTCAAACGGTACTGCCGGCGCAACTCGTCGAAGTTGTCCAGTGATTCGGTCTTGAACAAAATCGACGCCAGCACGCCGTCGGGATCGACGAACACCACCGCCAGCCACGTTTGCAGGCGGTAACCGAAGAACTCGCCGCTGCTGATCTGCGCGCCGACCACCTCCATGTCGAGCCGGGGGCCGCGCATCGTCGCCGCGCCGATCTTGAACTGGCCGCTCTGGCAGTCCGCGCGCCACTGGCGGATGGAGTCGGCCAAAATTTGCCCTTCCGGCAAGCCGGTCTCGTCCAGGGCGATTTCGATAGGTTGGGTTACGGCATTCATTGCGATCTCCTGTCCCGCCCTGGCGGGCGGGTTTTGCGGGGGATGGGAATTACAAAACCGGGACGATTTCCAGCGCGCGGCGCGGGACGTTCCAGCGCAAGCCCAGGCCGCGCGTGCGGAGCAAACCGGCCACGTCCACCAGGGGGACCGTAGGATGGAAGGGGAGGGCAACGGGTTCCTGTTGCAGTGGAGGGGTGATGCGTGATTTCATGGTTTCACCTCGTTCGTTACGGTTCGGGGTTGCTGTGGGGGCGCTTCCGTTGTGCGAGAACGGAAGCGCCTTTTGATTACCCGCTAAACAAGCTGGGGTTCTTCTCGAATTCCTGTTCGGCGATCGGGTTGATTTCTGCTTCGATCATTTCACTGATGTTCCGGCTGGCCATCGTGGAATTGGGGTCTACCCAAACCGAAAGCAGCGCCTGATTAAAAACCGTCGCCTTTTTCCGATCGTCATAAATGGCTGGTAAGGCATGATCGAAAATCTCGTCGCACCGATCTTCAGGGAGGCGATTTAAAAAATGCCAAGGCTTCGCCAGGGTGCTGGCAAATTGCCTGATAAAGTCTTCTTGGGCTTCTTCCTTCGCTGCCTCGCGGTCGAGGCGGGCAAAATACCCCGCGTCGCTGGGTTCGGTTACAGAGGTGAGAGCGGTCATCGTCGTGCTCCAAGGCCGGTTGATTTCCTCCTTTCTTCACTTCCTCCTCGATCAGGATTTTAAGTTTTTTTAAAAACCGGCAAGTGGTTTCGAGAAAACGCTAATAAAAAGATCGGCGAAGAATGGCGTGCAACTTCTGCGAACGGCGGATGAGGAATGCGAACGCCCTCCTGGCGAGGGCGAAGGGGTGCGGAGCAACCGGCAGGGCCGCCGCCGCACTCAGGCATTCCGGCGGCGGCGGGAACGCGCGGCGGGGCCAGGGCGGGCGGGGGCGCCGAGGCAGGGAGGGAGGCGTCGATCGGCAGACGGAACGTTTTTTTGCAGCCGCCGGTCGCTGACGGTGACGACCCAGGCGGCGGGTGGGAATGGAACCGCCCAGCGGGGGGCGGGCGGCGAACCGCGCCGCCCCCCGCGAATCAAGCGGCCCGGTCGAACGCGGCGTCGACTTGGGGTTCGTCTTCGCCCGCCTCCTCGGTGCGGCCAGCGGTCGTTTGCTCGCCCGCGCCGGCCGCCGCGGCGACGGAACCATCCCCGTCCCCGTACCGCGCCAGCCGGTCGTAGGCGGCGCGGGCCTCCGACACGGGCCGGTCGGTGTAGCCGCGACTGGGGAACTCGCAATAGCGCGGCAACCAATTCGCGACCGGCGGGCAGCCCTCGCCCTTCAAGCGGCGGCGAATCGCCGCGCGCAAGTCCTTGCCGGTCGCCTGGCTGGGCGGGGCCGCGCCCACCTCCGCCGCGATGCGGGCCAGCGCCGCCTTGTCGCTCAGCAACTCCACGAAGATATCGTCGGGTTGCCAATGCGCCCGCAGGTCGATCTGGAGCCGTTCGCCCAACCGCTCGGCCAAGCCGCTCCCCGCTACGAGGGTTTCGGCGGTGATCACCGCCAGTACCTTCAATACCTGCGCGTCGCTCAGTTCCAGCAAGCGCCCGAACAGGTGGGCGGTGCGACGGTCGCTGTAACCGTGGCCAGTCAGGGCCGCGTTCGGGCGTTCCGCCTCGGCGGTGGGCGGCGTGGGGTCCGCCTCGCCCGCCAGCCAGTGCCGGACCGTCGCCCGCTCGCCGGCCAACCGGCCGTGCGCGGTGCTGGCCCGAACGCTGGCCTCAATCGCCGTGTCGTGCGGCGGGGTGCGGTCGGCGCGCACCGACCAGTTCTGGTCGCTGCCCATCAGGCACGCCACCGCCAGCCGCAGCGCGATGGCCGGGTGTTGGGTGAGACCGTAACGCACTGCCGCCGCCTTGTGCAGCGCCACGTAGTTTTGCAGGGCTTGGGTGGCTTCGCTCCGAACGGCCTTGGGCGCCTCGTTCGCCGCGCCGGTCGCCGCCGTCCGGCCCGCCGCCCGCCGGTGGGCTTCCTTCAACGGCAAGTAGCCCTCGTGAACCAGCACCTCGCCGTTCTCTTGCGGCAGGATCAACACCCAACCGCCCGCGTCCCGGTCGGTGCGCTGATACTCCCAACTGCGGAAATACTCGCCGATGGCCAGCACCTCGACCTTGGCCCAGCCCTCGGCCCGCAGTCGATCCCGTCGCGCGGCGATGGCCTGGTGTTGCAGCGTCCAGAACTGGGCGCTGTCGTCGAAATACGAAGCCTCCCCGAACAGGTCGACGACGATCCGACCGGGGTAGCATTCCAGCGGGAACCAGGCGACCGCAGTGGCAATCGCCGCGCCGCCGCATAACCAGGCTGGCTCATATTGGGTTTTGAGGGCATAGTAAAATTCGGACTCTGTCCACTCTGTGCCTGTCCGCCATGTGCCGCCTCAACAACCTCATCGATGAAAGAAAATGTTACGAAGAAGTCAGACGGATCCGCTGGCCCCACGGGGTGCGTTGTCCGGGTTGCACGTCCAACAAAATCACCCAGCGCGGTCGCAACCACCGGCAACAAGAATGCCGACGCTACACCTGCAAGAACTGCGGAAAACGGTTTGACGACCTCACCGGGACCCTTTTCATGGGGCGGCATCAGCCCTTATCGGTGTGGTTCGCTTACCTGTACCTGATGGGGCTGAATGGGTCGAACCGGCAGATTGCCGAGGAGTTGAACCTGAACGAAAGCGATGGTCAAGCGATGGCGGAGGCCTTGCGGGGCAGGATCATCCAGCGCCGTTCCAAGGTACGGATGAGCGGCGTGGTGGAATGCGACGAAGTGTATGTCGTGGCTGGCCACAAGGGCAGGCCCGATCGGATCCAGGGACGCGCTCCACGTTGTCGGCGGCTCCAGGGTGCACCCGGTCGGGGCACCCTCGAGAAGGAAAAGCCACCGATCTTCGGGATGATCGAGCGCGGCGGCAAGGTCCGAATCGTCATGCTGGAGAACGTGCAACAGAAGACCATACGACCGCTCATCGAGGCCACGATCGAACCCGGCACGGTGGTCAATACGGACGAGTATGTGATTTATGCGGCCTTGCCACAGTGGGGGTATGTGCACCAGAGCGTGTGTCACCGCCGTGGAGAATACGCCCGTGACGAGGATGGTGACGGTTTCCATGAGGTCCATGTCAATACCATGGAAGGCTTTTGGTCGTTGTTGCGTTCTTGGCTGCGCCCGCATCGAGGCATCTCCCAGGAAAAGTTGCCGATTTACCTGGGATTCTTTGAGTTCGTGCATAACGTCAGGCGCCGCGGTCGGGCCTTGCTGGGGTCACTCCTGGACACTTTATTGCAGCCGGTAGCATGTCCTCAAAACCCAATATGAGCCACCAGGCTTTCAGTTGGCTCCCTTGCGGCGCGGACTGTTCCGGGTCGCGGTACCACTTCAGCCACGCGCGTTGCTGCTTCGGCGTCGCCAGCGCCAGCCGTTGGGCGTCGGCGATCTGGACCGCGCCCTGGCGGGCCTCGCGCTTGATCGGCTCGATCAAGCCGGCCAAGGCCAGCCGCTGGTTCACCAGCCGTTCGGTGACCCCGAACCGGGCGGCGATGGCGGGTACGTCCTGCCCCAGTTTCACCAGCCGGGCGAACGCCTCGTGCTGGTCGAACGGTTCCATCGGCAGGCGTTCGAGATTTTCGGCCAGCGAGATTTCGAGCGCCGCCGCGTCGTCGGTCGCGGCCAGCACCAGACAGGGCAGGGGTCCCACCGCCGTTTCTTGCGCGAGCCGCTGGCAGGCCAGAAACCGGCGTTGGCCGGCGACGATTTCAAAGCGGTCGCCTCCGGCCACCGGCCGCACCAGCAACGGTTGCAACACGCCTTGCGCCCGGATGCTGGCGGCCAGCGTGTCCAACTGCTCGGTCGCGCCGTGGGTGCGGGCGTTGATCGGGGCGACGGTCAGGTGGTCCAGCGGGATCTCATGCAGTTCCATCGGGGTGTCCTCTTTGGGTGTCAATGCAGGGCGTTGACTGCAACGCCAACCGGCGCTCGCCCCACCGGGGCGGGGCAACGGCTCGGTCGTCCGGCGGGTACGCGCTGGCCGACCCGGTCATGGCCTGGATCAGGCCCCCTTTACACTCATCGCTATTCCGAATCAGGGGAGTGTGCAGCGAATGCCGCTCGCCGTGCGCCACGAGACCGGCTGTGCCGAGTTCCGAATAAACTCCCGCCTGGCGGATGACGAAAGAAGGGTCTCGAAAAACCAAGTCGGATGTGGGCGCAACGCAATTTTGCCTGGCTTTAAAACGTCGCACGATTTCTGGCGTCAACTCCATTAGGTTCATACTGCTCTCATGCATGGCTTGCCCTCTGGATGAAGATCGATGGATGGTTTACTTTTTGATAAGATTTAACCATCGATTGAAATACCGGCAATGGAAAATCGCGGATCAAGACAAAATAATCGTGTGATCCTTCAGGGAAAGCGGGAGGTCTTTTGATGCGAGAGGTACGGCCGTGATGCTGCTGGATACGGTAAAAATCACCGAATCCCATCGAATCGACCCGACGGCTTATTTGGAAGGCAGGGGCTTTACGGTGCGCCGGGAAGGCCGGCATTTATCCGTCCGTGCCGGCGACGACGAGCGTTATCGCATCACCCAAAACAGCGACGGGCGCTGGGTGGCCTGCGACCCATTCGGCCAGGGCATCGGCGACAACATCGCCCTGGTGCGCGACCTGGAACCCACCCTCGGCTTTTTGGAGGCCGTGGCGCGGCTGGCCGCCGGGCCGGTGGCCAGCCGGGAACCTCTCCCGGAACCGCCGCGCCGCACTCGTCCCGCCCGCTGGCCCCAGGCCCGCGCCGACCGCCACGCCGGGCGGGTCTACCTGCAAAGGCGGGGCCTTTCGGCGGGTACACTGGACCACGCCGAACGGACGGGCTTCCTGCGCTACGCCAGGGGCAGCGTGCGGTTCGTCGGGCGGGATGTTCGGGGTGCGGCGCGTAACTTCAGTCAGCGCCTGATTCAGCCCGGTCCCGACGAAAAACCGAAGCGTGGTCTGGCGGGCAGCGACCAGACCTATCCGCCGATCCTGCCCGGCAACCCGCGCGTGGTCTGGATCGTGGAGGGCGGCGTCGATGCCCTGGCGACGCGGGACCTGGCGCTCCGGCGTGGCAAAGCGCCGCCCACCGTGCTGGTCAGCGGCGGCACGGTGCGCTGTTTCCTGGACCACCCGACCGTGCAAACCCGGCTGCTGCACGCCGATTTAGTCGTCGTGGTGCGGGACAACGAACGCACGGAACGCAAGCAAGCGGAAACCGACGTCGCCCACGACCGGCAAATCGCGCGCATCCGGGAACTGCGGGGCCACTGCGCCGACTGGCGGCCCCCGGTCGGGGGCAAGGACGTGGCGGAACTGAACCAGCGGGAGCAAGGCGCCGGTGTGGGTCGGTGGGGCGTGAAGCGTTCCCCGCCGGCAACGGACGCGGGCGGACCGTGATGGCCGCCTCCCGCATCGAATGGACCGAGCAGACCTGGAACCCGGTGACCGGCTGCACCAAGGTGTCGGCGGGCTGCAAGCACTGCTACGCCGAACGGATAGCGCTGCGCCTCCAGGCGATGGCCGCGCCGGGCTACGGGCGCGGCTTCGCGCTGACCCTGCACGAGGATCGCCTGAGTCAGCCGCTCGGGCGCAAGAAACCGACGGTCTATTTCGTCGGCTCGATGGCCGACTTGTTTCACGAGGACGTGTCCGACGCCTTCGTCGACCGGGTGCTGGTGACGATCCGCCAAACCCCCCGGCATACCTACCTGCTGCTCACCAAGCGCGCCGAACGCTTGGCCGATTTCTTCGCGAACCGCCCCGTGCCGGGCAACGTCTGGCTGGGCGTCACGGTGGAGGATCGCCGGTATGGGCTACCGCGCGTCGAGCACCTGCGGCAAGTCAAGGCCCGCGTCCGCTTTCTGTCGGTGGAGCCGCTGCTGGAAGACTTGGGGCCGCTGGACCTGGACGGGATTCAGTGGGTCATCGTCGGCGGCGAATCGGGACCGGACGCCCGCCCAATGCGGCTAGAATGGGCGCTGGCCGTGCGCGATCAATGCCGGGCTGCCGGCGTACCGTTCACCTTCAAGCCGTGGGGCGCCTGGGGGTCGGACGGCGTGCGCCGCGACCAGAAAGCCAACGGAAGGATACTGGCCGGGCGGCTGTGGGACGAGCGGCCGGAGTTGAGCGGGGCGCTGCTGTAGCCGGGCGGCTCGGTGGTGACGGTGTTGCTCGAGCGTAGGCGGTGGTTATAATCACCACCATGAACAGCGCGGACCTGATCAAGGAACTGGAAAAAGCTGGCTGGACGCTGCGGGGCGTCAAGGGTTCGCATCACGTCTACACCCATCCGGCGCGCGGCGGGCACCTCAGCGTGCCGCACCCGAAAAAGGACTTGGGCGCGGGGCTGGTACGCAAGCTGCGCAAACAGGCCGGTTTGCTTTGAAGCGAGGACCGCGACCATGAAATTCATCATCGCCATCGAACCGGGCGACGCTACCCACGCCTTCGGGGTGGTGGCGCCTGATTTACCCGGCTGCTTCTCGGCGGGCGACACCTTGGACGAGGCCATCGACCGGGCCAAGGACGCCATCGATTTCCACTGCCAGACCTTGATCGAGGATGGGGGGGACGTGCCGCTGGCGCGCCCCCTGGCCGAACATCAGGCCGATCCCGAGTTCGCCGGCTGGATTTGGGCGGTGGTCGAAGTGCCGGTGGAGCGGTATTTCGGTCCGGCGGAGAAGATTAACATCACCTTGCCCCGCCTGCTACTGGCGAAGATCGACGATCACGTCCGCGCTCGCGGCGAGACCCGCTCCGGCTTTCTGGCGGAGGCGGCGCGGGCGGCGATGCGCTAGGGCTGGGCCATCCTGCCGCCGAAACCCTGCCGGCCCTACCGCGATGGCTAAAAAATTTTCGGAACGGGTGGCCCGGATGTCGCCGGAATCGCGGGCGCGGTCCGACGCGCGCTACCGGCAACTCCTGGCCGAAATGCCGCTGCAAGAGTTGCGGCGGGCGCTCGATCTCACCCAACGACCGGTCGCCGCCGCGCTTGGCATCAACCCGGTCGCCGTGTCCACGATGGAAAGCCAGACCGACCGGTACGTCAGCACCCTGCGCCGCTGCGTCGAAGCGATGGGCGGCGAGTTGCGCAGCGTGGCCCACTGCCCGCAAGGCGCCGTCGAAATCAGCCCGTTCCAGCGGGAAGCGGAACCGACCGAACCGGCAGCGGGGTAGAGCACGGCCTGCTGACCTCTCGGTCGCGCCTTCTCGGCTGGGGGGTAGCGACGTTCCCAGCGATGACCACGACCGCCACTCCCCCAGGACGCCGATGAAAACAGCCCAAACCTTCGCCTGGACCCCCGCCCGACGTGGGGTTTAGGGAGCAGTGGAACGTAAAACCCGGTTAAGCATCCCTGCTCGCTTGGAATACATCACGCAGCTCAAGCGGTGACGCACTTCGCTGCTGAGTGAGTTGCGCAAACGGTCGTTTGTGCAATCGCCCCGGGGTGACGTGTTATTGCAGGTTTTCGCGTTGCAAAACCGTATTGCAAAATCAATTCGATTGGCAATAGGTTTACGCAATCATGTTGTACGGCTAGGCCCTTGTTTTCATGAATAAAAAGGATGCTGACGCTTCAGATATCGCATCTCCTGCGCCGTGGCAAGGTGCCTTAACCCAGTTTTACGTTCCACTACTCCCTAAACCCCAGTTTCAACGCCATGGAGTATGGAAAGAGGGGCCGGTCTCTCCTGGCTCGACGATCAGCCCGCCATCTTCAAGCGCCGGCTTCGGCCACCACCCGCCGCCGCGAACCGGCCAGCCACAAGGCCAGACTGATGACCGCGGCCGGATAGGTAGCCGACAAGCGGTAGAGATTCTCCAGAGACAGCCATTCTCGCAATGGACCGATCACGAACGAACCTAATCCGACGCCCACCATCAGTGCGGCGATCAGCATGGACGACACCCAGGCCACGTGCTCGGGAAATCGTTCCGATGCCAGGGTGATGGTCAGCGGGAAAAAAGCCGAGCAAGCCAAACCCGCCAACGCGAACAGACTCAGACCCAACGCCGGCGTGTCGGCGCCGGGCAGCAGGAGAAACGCCGCGATCATCAGCGCCGGCAGCGTCAGCCAGATCGGCAGCGGCGCGATCCGCACCACCAGGACCGCGACCAACAAGCGACCGGCCACCATCGCTGCCCAGAATACCGACAGGGCCAGGGCCGCCACTCCCGCCGGCAGCGCCTTGGCCTCGCGCAGGTAGATCACCGCCCAGTTGCTGAACGTCCCCTCGGCGAAGGCGTACAGCACCGCGATGGCGGCGAAGATCCAGAACGCGCGGGAAGCCAGCGGTGGGTTCGTCGCGGCGCGACGCTCCACCTCCCCGCCGGCGTCTCGCGGCAACCGGACGGTCGCGGCGAGCAGCGCCAGCACCCCGCTCGAACCGAGCAATAGCAACGGGAACCCGATCCACAGATCCGCCCGGCCGAAGCCGTCCACCAGCAAGGGTCCCACCATCAAGCCGAGTCCCAGCAGGGTGTGCAGGGCAACCACGGCGGTCGACGTGCGCCGGGGAAAGAAGCGGGGAGGGTAACTGTTCAGCGGTGCGCCGCCCAGCCCGAAACTCAGCCCCAGCAACGCCGTGCCCACCAGAATGGTCGGGAACGCCAGCCCTGGCATGACCCAGGTGCTCGCCGCCAGGGCCAGTTGCGACAGGCCGTTGCCCGCCGCCGCCAGCCAGAGCAGGGTTTGCAAACCCAGCCGGCGGGCCAGCGTTCCGCCGGCCACCGCGCCCAGCACCGCCAGCGCGACCTGCGGCAGAAAGATCGCACCGTACTGGGCATCGGTGAAGCCGTGCATCTGCTTCAGCACGGCGCTGCTGGCGGGGAAGCTGACCAGCGTCAGCCCCTGCAGGAAGGCGATGAGATAGACCGCGACCACCGCCGGACCATTTGTTGGAACTTGCTTGACCATGACGCTGCTCCTCACTCGCGGCCGCCGGTGATCAGCCGGGTGCCGCGTTTGTAGGTGAGGTAAGCCCAGAACCATTCAATGGCGACCGACAGCCGTTTGCGCGTGTCCACCAGAAAGAACACATGGGCGACACCCCACAGCCACCAGGCCAGCGCGCCGCTGAAGCGGATCCAGCCGAAATCCACGACCGCCGCCTGCCGGCCGATGGTGGCCAGATTGCCCAGGTGATGATACCGGAACGGCGGCGAATCCACGCGCCCTTCCAGGCGAGCCTTGATGATGCTTGCCACGTAGGCGCCCTGCTGCTTGGCCGCCGGGGCGAGTCCCGGCACCGGCTTGCCGTCCCAGGCTTCGCTCAAGGCGGTATCGCCAATGGCGAAGACATTGGGCAAGCCCGATACGGTCAGATCCGGCCCCACCTTGAGACGGCCGGCCGCGTCGGCTTCGGCCTGGAGCCATTGCGCGGCGGGCGAGGCCATCACCCCCGCCGCCCAAAATACGGTGCGCGAACCGATCCGCTGACCGGACACCAGCACGCCTTCGGCATCGATTTTCTCCACTCGGCTCTTGGTCAGCACTTCCACGCCCAGCGCCCGCAGCGATTGCGCCGCCACCTTCGAGAGCGATTCCGGGAACGCCGGCAGCAGGCGCGGGGCCGACTGCACCAGCAACACTCGCGCCCGGGCCGGATCGATATTGCGGAATTCCCCAGCCAGACCGTGCCGGGCCAGTTCGGCGATGGCGCCGGCCAGTTCCACGCCGGTGGGACCGCCGCCGACGATGACGAAGGTCAACAGCCGCTGCCGCTCCTCGGGATCGGCGCAGTTCTCGGCCTGTTCGAAGGCCAGCAGCAGGCGGCGGCGGATGGCGGTGGCGTCGTCGATGCGCTTCAGGCCCGGGGCGTAGGGTTCCCAGTCGTCGCGCCCGAAGTAGCTGTGGCGGGCACCGGTGGCCAGCACCAGATAGTCGTAACCGATATGCGCGCCGTCGCTCAGAGTGACCTGACGTGCGAGGGCATCCACGTCCGTCACCTCGCCCAGCAACACCCGCACGTTGTGCTGGTCGCGGAACAGCGCCCGAATCGGGGTGGCGACATCGGCCGGCGACAGGCTGGCGGTCGCCACCTGATAGAGCAGCGGCTGGAACAGGTGGTAGTTGCGCTTGTCGATGACCGTGATCCGGCAGGCCGCCAGCCGCAAACCATGCGCCGCCTTCAGCCCGCCGAAGCCGGCGCCGACGACCACCACGTGCGGCACGTCCGCCAGGGCCGCGTCGGACCAGCTTTCGAGGGGCGGGAACCAGCGGGCCAGTTGCTGCTTCAGGACCGCATCGGCGGCGATCGGTCCCGACCCGCGCAGCACAATCAGTCCGAGCAGCAAGCATTCATACAGCCGGTTGATGTTCTGGATTTCGTCCGCGCCCATGAAACCCGCGCCCAGCAACGCTAGCAGCGCGCCGATCGCGGCCAATCGGGTCGCCAGCCCCAGCGCCAGCAGCGGACTGACGAAGCCCAGCATCGCCTCCAGGAACGAACGCCCCACCAGGACCGGCGTGAACCACAAGGTCGCCAGCCAGAGCCGCAGCGCCAGTTGATAAACCGGACCCAGATAGTGGGTGAGCGCGGCGTACCACCGGCCGAGCGGCTTGACCAGCGGCAGCGCCGAGGCAGCCAGACCGGGAGCCAGCAGCCGATCCAGGGAAATCGGCCCCGCGCCCATGACCACGTACCAGCTGAACAGCGCGGCCCAGTAGAGATGCTGATCCAAGGCGCGATATTCGAACTGGATCACCAGCGTCAGGATCAGCAGCGGAATCGCGGCCAGCCGGGTGGCCAGTCCGAAGGCCAGCAACATCGAACCGAGTACTTCGGTGGCGACGCCCAAGGTGGCCGCCGTCGCCGGGTCCAGCCAGGACACCGGATATTCGTAGGTGGCGAGTGTCAACGCGGTGTCCCAACTGGCCAGCTTGAGCACGCCGGACACCCAGAACGCTTGCGCCAGCCACAGCCGGATCGCCAGATCCAGGAAGGGGTAGAGCGTGACTTCGGCGACGCGCAGCGCTTCATCCGCGCGCTTGAGGAAGGCCGCGATGACATTGGCCCGGCGGTGCCGGACGGCGGCGACGGTTGCGGTCAACATGGTTTAGCCCTCCACCGTGCTTGCGACCGGAGTCGCCCTTACCCCCACCCCCTCTCCCGCAGGCGGGAGAGGGGAGTCGCGCCGGGTCGCCATCCGTTGGCTCCAATACGCCGGAATATCCCGCCGGTAGCGACGCATCACCAGATTCGCCAGCAGGCCGGTCCAGCCGGTCTGATGGGCGGCGCCCAGACCCTGGCCGGTGTCGCCGTGGAAGTATTCGTAGAATTGCAGCAGGTCGCGCCAGTGCGGGTCGTGCTGGAAGGGGCTGTCGGCCGGGAATGCCGGGAGTCGGCCCTGTTCGTCGCGCCGGTAAATGCCCACCAGTCGCTCGGCGATCAGGGTGGCGATTTCCTTCAGATTCAGTTCGCGGTTGCCCTGACCGGGCACGGCGATGGTGAAATTGTTGCCGAGGAAGCGGTGGAATTTCTCCAACGCCTGTACCAGCGTGTAATTGGTCGGTAGCCAGATCGGGCCGCGCCAGTTGGAATTGCCGCCGAACAGGCCAGAGTTGGACTCGCCGGGCACGTACTCGATCAGGGCCGCGCCGACGCCGGGCAGCGTTCCCAGGTCCTTGTGGGTGGCGTGGAGACGGCTGACGCTGCGCACGCCGTGCGGCGACAGGAACTCATCCTCACGCAGTAGCCGCTTGAGGATGCGCGGCAGCATTCGATTGGTGACCAGCGACAGCAGATGCTCGCCCCGGTCGTTTTCCCAGTCCGGGCATTGGCAGATGACGCTGCCGTCGAACACGCCGTGGCGATGTTGGCGCAGCACCTCGCGGAAACGGGGCGTCTTGGCCAATAAGCGTTGATCCACCACCTCGCAGGCGAACAGCGGGATCAGCCCGACCCAGGAATACACGTCGATCCGCTGCGTCTGGCCATCCGGGCAAATCATCAAATCCTTGAAGAAGCCCGCCTCCGGGTCCCACAGCGGCACTTCGTTGCCAGTATGGCCGGCGATGGTATGGGCGATGGCGAGAAATTGTTGATAAATCTGGATCGCGATGGCTTCGTAATCGTGATCCTCGGCCGCCAGTTCCAGCGCTATGACCGTCATGTTCAGGGCGAACATCGCCATCCAGCCGGTGGCGTCGGCCTGCTTGAGCGCGTAACCGGCGGGCAACGGGTGGGAACGGTCGAACACCGAGATGTTGTCCAGCCCGAGGAAACCGCCTTCGAACACATTGTTGCCGTCGCTGTCCTTGCGGTTGATCCACCAGGCGTAGTTCAGTAGCAGCTTGTGAAACACCCGTTCCAGGAAGTGGAGATCGCCCTGGCCGCGCTGCACCCGTTCCGCCCGGAACGCTTTCAGGGCGCCCATGGCGTGCACCGGCGGATTCACGTCGCCAAACGCCCATTCATAGGCGGGAATCTGCCCGTTGGGGTGGAGATAGTTCTCTTTCAGCACCAGTTCGATCTGGTCCTTGGCGAAATCGACATCGACCAGCGACAGCGCGGCGGTGTGATACGCCAGATCCCAGGCCGCGAACCAGGGATACTCCCATTTGTCGGGCATAGAGAGGATGTCGGCCGCCTTGAGATGCCGCCAGGTGCGGTTGCGGCCCCATTTGCGGCTGTCGGGCGGCGGGAAGTGGTCGCCGTCCAGCCAGCGGGCCACGTCGTAATGAAAGAACTGTTTGCTCCAGATCATGCCGGCCGACGCCTGGCGAAAAATGCGCTGGTCCTCGTCAGAGGCTTCGGGCAACAGGTCGCGATAGAACAAATCCGCCTCGGACTGACGGCTGGCGAACACCGTCGAATCGTGGGCGAACGGTCGGGCCAGCGGGGCGGCGCTCAGTACCAGTTCCACTTGCGCCTGCTGGCCAGCCGCCACGGTCAACACCTGCCAGGCGGCGAACTTGGTGCCTTCCAGATCGGGATTGACCGCGTCCCGTTCGTCATTGACGACCCGACGGTGGAAACTGTCCTTGACGTAAGGCGTGGCGTTCGCCAGCCCCCACAGGTGCTGGGCGTTGTGCTCGTTCTCGGTGAACAGGGATTCGGCGGATTGCCGGCCATACAGATGATAGGGGCCCAGGGTCGGATGCTCGGCGCGCACCGCCCAGCTCACGCCGGCCGGCGCCGCGATCGCGCGCAAGGTTGGCTTGACCGGTTGTTGGCCGGACGGCTCGACCGGATCGCCCTGCAATTCCGCCAGCGCCCGTTGCTTCTCCTCATCGCCCCAGGCCCAGGTATTGCGGAACCAGAGTTGCGGCAACAGATGCAGGGTCGCTTCCTCGGGTCCACGGTTGGCGGCGGTGATGTGGATGTGGATTTCATCGGGACCGGCCTTGGCGTAACTGACCTCCACGTCCCAGTAGCGGTGGTCGTGGAAAACGCCGGTGTCCAATAGGTTGAACGGCGGGTCTTGCCGGCCCCGACGGCGGTTTTCCTCCACCAGCCAGCCGTAGGGATATTCGGCTTGGGGATACTTGTACCGGTAGCGCAGATAGCTGTGGCTGGGAGTGGCGTCGAGATAGAAGTAATACTCCTTGACATCTTCACCATGATTGCCCTGATTACCGGTCAGACCGAACGCCCGTTCCTTGAGGATCGGGTCGCGGCCGTTCCACAGGGCGAGCGCGAAGCACAGCCGCTGCTGTTCGTCGCAAATCCCGCCCAGGCCGTCTTCATTCCAGCGATAGACGCGGGAACGGGACTGATCGTGGTCGAGATGTTCCCAGGCTTCGCCGTGGGCGCTGTAATCCTCGCGGACCGTGCCCCAGGCCCGTTCCGCGAGATACGGTCCCCACAACCGCCAATTTTCCTGACCTTGGTATTGTCGTTCCAGGCGCAATCGCTCGGGATTGTCGATGGGAATAATGGCCTTCATTGGGGTTTCTCCAGAATAGGGGTTGCACGGGGTGACAGGTCGTTCGTGACCGACGAGCCATTACGCCATCTCTTGGGAAAATTCCTTGCCAGGGAATGAAATAGCCCCATCGATCAAGTATTCGTCACTTGAAATAGCAACACTTATGCCACTGGAGAAACTTCAAGAATAATTAACAACATACATCTTGACTGTTGAACTTTGGTTGAGGGTGAGGACCGCGAAATATCGTAGAGCCGCTAAATACAATGGTTTTGGCAATTGCTCCTGAAAAGCGGTCAAACTCCGCCGATCCACTGGTGAGACGCTATACTTGTGACAGCAGTCCAGGTAAAGGCGCTGCTACTGGTGAGAATGCGGACGCTGCCCGGGTAGGATGTTTTACTGCGTCAACCGCGCCTCGTAGCAACGGACGAGTTCCTGGGGATGGCGAGCAGGGCGGGGGTTTCCAGAGTTGGAAGGCTGGCGATGAATGTTATACTGCTGGTAAAGGTCAGCAGGATCAAGTAGTTCCTGTCAACCACGGCAGATTGTGGTAGATAGCCGGAAACTACATAATCACTGGTTGTCGCGGACGCTTCGCGCCCGCAACAACGGGGCGGCGGACCAAGTACACCATCCCGGCAAGGGTTAAATCATCATCCGAAGGAGTACGCACCATGAAGATCGCTGTTTTCGGAGGCAGTGGCATGATTGGCTCACGTGTTGTTTCTGAAGCTACCCGACGCGGTCATGAGGTAACAGCCGTTAGCCGATCAAACTCTTTGCCGGAGGGCGCGATCAAGTCCGTTGCTATGGGACTCAACGACACGCTCAATGTGGTGGCCTTGATTGAATCAGTCGATGCGACGGTCATATCCGTTTCCCCAGATCGCAGCGGGGGTTCACACGAGCCGATTCTTCAGGCTCATCGTGACCTTATTGCAGCCAAGCCATCTAGTCGCATGCTTATAGTCGGTGGGGCCGGCTCGCTTGAGATCAACGGTGTCCGCCTTCAGGACACACCAGGATTTCCCCCAGCTTATTACAAGGAAGCCTCAACGTTTTCGACCATTCTCGATCTTTATAGAGCGTCGAAGAATCTCAAATGGACTATTCTTTCACCTGCCCCAATGATCGCTCCAGGGACACGCACTGGTGCTTACCGCGTTGGCACTGACAATCCAATCGGCGACTCAATCAGTGCTGAGGACTTTGCTGTTGCGATTGTTGACGAGCTGGAGAAGCCTGCCCATGTCGGCATGCGCTTCACCGTAGCCAATTGACCGATACACACGGCCTAACAACAGCATCCAGCGGACGGCGCTGCGCGCCGCCGCTGATGCTGAGCGTGTGCGCCGGGCATGGCGCGTTACTTCGTAGGTGAAAGTCCTATGGCCAGGTTTACGCAGAGCCGAAGGCAAGGAGAAGGGCAAGGGCGTCGTCGCGAGGCGGGGTCTGGAGGAAGCCCAATCCGAACCCGCGGGGCGATGAACAAAAACCGGATAGGAGGCGTGATGCATCCGGGACGAGCGGGCACGTGACCGCGAAGTCCTCCATCTGCGACTGGGGTGCATTTTGTAAATCCGGCGTCTATGCGGAGAAGGTAACGTGTCTTACCCCGGGAGATCTCCCCGGTGCTTCAAAAGAGCGAAGCTGGGCGTCGGATAACTGGCGCTGAATACCGTGGAGAAGTCAGCAGAGGGCATAGTAGGAGGAAGGCAGGTGAAGCGAGTGAGGCACTCCAGGCCGAAAGGCGGAGCAACAGATAGGCCAAGCCGCAACGCCGGAGCCCGAAGGCCCGAACGGTTCCCCGAGAGGGGATTGAAAGAGAGGAGCACTTGGCTGCTAAGGAACGGCGACATGGCGTCCGGCGAGCCCAGGGGCGAGAGCCCTATGGCTGGGACGAAGTCGCGGTTGGCGCGGTGGCAGGGGAGGCTCCGGTTGAACGGCGTGGTGCGTGTGCTCATGCCATGTTGCTTGACTTAATCTGCCGAACCGCCGTGTACGTGACCCGTACGCACGGTGGTGTGGGAGGGGGGAGCCGTGAGGCTTCTCCCTATCCCGATTGGGCCGCAAACTCAGGGAACCGGCGGGACGAACGCGCTGGCTCAGTCCAGCCGAAGCCGTCGCCCTGGTGCGCGCCGCCGAGCGGATTCCGAAGGCCGAACATCTGTCCGACTTCATCCGCCTGGGGCTATACACCGGGATGCGACCCGGGGAATTGCTGTATCTGGAATGGGGCTGGGTGAACTTGTCGCGTCATCTGGTCTACTTCGGTGCAGGTGATCAGAAAAACGGCAAAGTCAGCAGCATACCGCTGAATCGACGCGCCCGTGACGTGCTGATCGCCAGCGCCCGATTCGGGGCCACGCATTGTCCGGCAGCCCAATGGCTGTTCCGCGACCGGAGCGGCGCACGGATCAACAGCATCGAGAAGGGCTTCGCGGCTGCGGCGAAGCGGGCAAACATCCCGCATTGCACGCCGCACGACTTGCGCCAAACGTGCGCGAGTTGGTTGGTGCAGGCGCGAACGCCAATCCAGGAAGTGACGCAATTGTTGCGCGTTGCGCCATGCCGACATCCAAACGACCCTGGAAGTCCATGCCCACCTGATGCCGGATCAGTTGCGCAGGACCGTCGAAATACTGGATCGTCATAATCTGGTCGTGGACCAGAATCCGGGCGAAGGAAAAACGGCCTCAAGCCGTTGATTTGATGGTCGGGGTGACAGGATTTGAACCTGCGACTCCTGCCTCCCGAAGGCAGTGCTCTACCAGGCTGAGCTACACCCCGACAAGGGAAGGGATTTAATAGCGGCGGCTCACCGCGAATCGAGCCAAGTCAATTAGCGCATCTTTGGCGGGCGAACCTAGCAACAGCGCCAGCTCGGCGATGGCCCGCTCGGCTTGCTCGACGGCAAGACGCGCAGTGTAATCCAGCGCGCCAGTAGACTCAATAGTCCGGGTCACGAGGTCGAGCTGATCCAGGCCGCCCTGTTCGATAGCTTTGCGGATAATGCGGGCTTCCTCGACCGTGCCATGACGCATGGCGTGAATCAGCGGTAGAGTCGGCTTGCCTTCGGCCAGGTCATCGCCGATGTTCTTGCCCAACTCCGCGCTGGATGCGCGGTAGTCCAGCACGTCGTCGATCAACTGGAACGCCGTACCCAAATGCAGCCCGTATCGCCCGAGCGCCAGCTCCGTGTCCCGGGGTCGGTTCGCCAACACCGCGCCCAGTTGCGCGGCGGCCTCGAACAACTTGGCGGTCTTGCAGTGAATGACCGCCATGTAGCGTTCCTCCGTGGTGTCGGGGTCGTGGCAGTTGAGCAACTGCATGACCTCGCCCTCGGCGATGGTGTTAGTGGTGTCGGCCATGATTTCCATCACCCGCATGCTGCCGATGCCGACCATCATCTGAAACGAACGGGAGTAGAGAAAATCGCCCACCAGCACGCTGGCCTGGTTGCCCCAAATCGCGTTCGCGGTCTCCCGCCCGCGGCGCAGGCTAGATTCGTCCACCACGTCGTCGTGCAGCAGGGTGGCGGTATGGATGAACTCGACGATGGCGGCGGCGGCGATGTGATCGTTGCCCGCGTAACCGCAGGCGCGCGCCGCCAGCAGCACGGCGACCGGCCGCAGCCGCTTGCCGCCGCCGTCGATGATGTAGCCGGCCAACTGGTTGATCAACGCCACATCGGAGTGAAGCTGCTGGCGGATCAGGGCGTCGACAGCGCGCAGATCGTCCGCGATGGGCGCGCGGATGCGTTCGATATCCATGGGAAGCGTAGCGTGGCGAAAGACGCCCGCCATGCTACGGATTGGCCGCGACAGGGTCAAGGCAAGCGCCTAAACATCGCTATCGGCTGGAATTTGTTTGACCTCGACCAGGGGCGTCGCTAGAATCGCATCCCTTTAGTCGGGACGGACCAGCCGTTTGGAGATTTTGCAATGTATGCTGTCATCAAGACCGGGGGCAAACAATACCGGGTGACTGAGGGGGAAACCCTCCAGGTCGAGAAGCTCGACGTCGAGGAAGGCGCCTCTGTGGAATTCGACCAGGTGCTGATGGTCGCCGACGGCGACCAGATCCAGGTCGGCGCGCCCTATGTCGAAGGCGCCCGGGTGACCGCCACTGTCAAATCCCAGGGGCGTGGTCCGAAGGTGCTGATCGTCAAGTTCCGCCGCCGCAAGCACTATCGCAAGACCCAGGGTCACCGCCAGTCCTACACGGAACTGAAGATCGGCGGCATCAGCGGCGCGCGGGCCGCAGTGGCGGCAGCGTCGAATCCGGAGGCTTGAGCCATGGCACACAAGAAAGCGGGCGGCAGCAGCCGCAACGGTCGCGATTCCGAATCCAAGCGCCTGGGCGTCAAGCTCTACGGCGGGCAAGCGGCGCGAGCCGGCAATATCATCGTCCGGCAGCGCGGCACGAAATTCCATCCGGGCCGCAACGTCGGCTGCGGCGTGGACTACACCCTGTTCGCCAAGGTGGATGGTCACGTGGTGTTCGAGACCAAGGGTCCGTTCAACCGCAAATATGTGAGCGTCCAGCCGGCGCAGTGAACGGCCGGCGGTTCGGGCGCGTCGAAAGCCCCAGCCGGGGCTTTTTCTTTGCCCGCGATCCGAGAGGGACGCCATGAAATTCGTCGATGAAGTGACCATTCGGGTCGAGGCCGGCGACGGCGGCAACGGTTGCGTCAGCTTCCGGCGCGAGAAATACATTCCCTTCGGCGGTCCCGACGGTGGCGACGGCGGCGACGGCGGCAGCATCTGGCTGCAAGCCGACGCCGAACTGAACACCCTGGCCGATTACCGCTTCACCCGGCGGTTTTGCGCCGAGCGCGGCCAGAACGGCCGGGGCGCCAATTGCACCGGTCGGAGCGGCGCCGACCTGACCGTGATCGTCCCGGTCGGGACGGTGGCCCACGACGCCGACACCGGCGAACTGATCGGCGATCTGGTCGAACCGGGACAACGCCTGCTGGTGGCGCGCGGCGGCTTTCACGGCCTCGGCAATACCCGCTACAAGAGCAGCACCAACCGCGCCCCGCGCCAGTCCAAGCCCGGCACGCCCGGCGAGGCGCGCGACCTGCGGCTGGAATTGAAGGTCATCGCCGACGTGGGCCTGCTGGGCATGCCGAACGCCGGCAAATCCACCCTGATCCGCGCGGTGTCCGCCGCCCGGCCCAAGGTCGCCGACTATCCCTTCACTACTCTGCATCCCAATCTGGGCGTGGTGCGGGTCGGGCCGCTGAAAAGCTTCGTGATGGCCGACATTCCGGGGCTGATCGAAGGCGCGGCGGACGGCGCGGGGCTGGGTGTGCAGTTTCTCCGCCATCTCAGTCGCACCCGCCTGCTGTTGCATCTGGTGGATGTCTCCCCCTACAGCGATAGCGGCGACCCGGTGCGCGATATCGAGATCATTCTCGGTGAACTAGCGCGATACAGCGCCGAACTGGCCGGGCGCGAGCGCTGGCTGGTGCTGAACAAGCTGGATCTGCTGCCGCCGGCGGAACGCGCAACGCGGGTGGCGGATCTTACGGCGGCGCTGGGCTGGACCGGACCGGTGTTCGGGATCGCCGCCCTCAACGGCGAAGGGACCGAGGCCTTGATGGGGGCGGTGATGGAGCGGCTGGAGGAGCGGCGGCGGGCGGAAGCGGCAGCCCGGACTACGGAACCCGCGGATGTTGGAGCGGACGATGTTCAGCAAGAAGACTCGTGAACAGTTGGGCGCGGCCCAGCGCTGGGTGGTCAAAATCGGCAGCGCGATGATCACCAACGACGGCCAGGGGCTGGACAGTTTTTCCATCGAAGCCTGGGTGGCGCAGATGGCGGAACTGCACCAAGCCGGGCGGGAACTGCTGCTGGTGACCTCCGGCGCGGTGGCCGAGGGGATGCGGCGGCTGGGCTGGAGCCAGCGACCGACCGCGCTGGCCGATTTGCAGGCGGCGGCGGCGGTGGGGCAGATGGGCCTGGTGCAGGCCTGGGAATCGGCCTTCGAGCGCCACGAGATTCAAACTGCGCAGATTCTGCTGACCCACGAGGACGCCTCCGACCGCCAGCGTTATCTCAACATCCGCAACACCCTGCGCACCCTGCTGCGACTGCGGGTGGTGCCGGTCATCAACGAAAACGACACGGTGGCGTTCGAGGAAATCCGTTTCGGTGACAACGACACGCTCGGCGCATTGGTGGCCAATCTGGTTGAAGCCGAGTTGTACGTCATCCTCACCGACCAGCAGGGGTTGTACGACAAAAATCCGCGCCAATTTCCCGATGCGCGACTGATCGGCGAGGGGCGGGCCGGCGACGCGAGGCTGGAGGCGATGGCGGGCGGCGCGGGCAGTCTGGGTAGTGGTGGGATGATGACCAAGCTGCACGCGGCGACCAAGGCGGCGCGATCCGGCGCGTTTACCCTGCTGGCCTGGGGGCGCGAGCCGGAGGTGCTGCGACGAGTCGCAGCCGGCGTCGAACTGGGCACCCTGCTGCGGCCCAGCCAGAGTCCGCTGGCGGCGCGCAAGCAATGGCTGGCGGTGCAGTTGCAGGTTCGGGGCCGGCTGCATCTGGACACCGGCGCGGTGCGGGCGTTGCGCGCGGCGGGGAAAAGCCTGCTGCCGGTCGGAGTGACCGCCGTCGAGGGCAAGTTCAACCGGGGCGATCTGGTGGCGTGCCTGGACCCTAACGGGATTGAGGTGGCGCGCGGGCTGGTCAATTACGATACCGAGCAAGCGCTAACGCTGATCGGCAAGACTACCCACCGGATCGAGGCGCTGCTGGGGCACGTGGACGACCCGGAACTCATCCATCGCGATAATCTGGTGCTGGTGTAGGCCTTCTGCTCCCTGATCGATCCTGTGCTGCCATGTGCTTGATTCTAATCGCCTATCGCATTCATCCAGGCTATGAACTGCTAGTTGCGGCCAATCGGGACGAGTTCCACGACCGCCCCACCGCGCCGCTGGCCTTTTGGGACGACAGTCCCCAGGTGCTGGCGGGCCGTGATCTCAAGGAAGGCGGCGCCTGGATGGGCATCACCGGCGCGGGTCGTTTCGCCGCTCTCACCAACTACCGCGATCCGAGCCGGGTGCTGCCGGACGCGCCATCGCGCGGCCATTTGGTCAGTGGTTACTTGCAAGGCGCCGAGCCGGCTCGCTTCTACCTTGATCGGCTGATGACGCGCGCCGATGTTTATAACGGCTTCAACCTGCTGCTGGGCGATGCCACCGGCCTGTACTACTACTCGAATCGCGCCAGCGGGTTTCAGGCGTTGACGCCGGGGCTGTACGGCCTCAGCAACCATATGCTGGACACGCCCTGGCCGAAGCTGAAGCGGGGGCGCCGCGCCCTGCGGCGGGTGCTGGAGTGCGGGTCCGAGCCGACGCCGGACGCGTTGCTGCGCCTGCTCGCCGATCGCACGCCCGCGCCCGACGCCGAACTGCCCGACACGGGAGTACCGCTGGAATGGGAGCGCTGGCTGTCGTCGATCTTCATCGACGCGCCAGGCTACGGCACCCGGTCCTCCACCGTGCTACTGGTGGAGGCGGGAAGGCGGGTGCGCATGGTCGAAACCACTTGGGTCGACGCCAGTCGGCGTGAGTTCATGCTAGATTGGCTACCTCTGGAATGATGGGCCGGTTTGTTCGGCCCGGCGCCGCCAAAAGCTATCCTCTTGTTCAGGCGAATCCTCATCGGCTATGCTTGGTTTTGCCGCATAATCATAAGCCCGGCCACGGGTAGCCTGATTTCTCGAAAACCCCGCCAGTTTGGCCCCGGTAGCTCAGTTGGATAGAGCGCACCCCTCCTAAGGGTGAGGTCACAGGTTCAATTCCTGTTCGGGGCACCAAATTCTAGAATCTTACCGTTTCATACCGTCCCCTAACCCCGCTTTTACAAGGCTTATCCGGGTAGATTGTTGTTTCACGCTGGCGCAAGCGATACCGTCAAATAGCGGGTATAATTACGTTACTTTTGACGGTATCCGACTTTTTCAGAATTCAGATACCGTAAAATTGGCCCATAACCCGCTTACCGTTTGCCCACGCCGGCGCGGCGAACTACCAGGAATTCCCCCATGCAAAAAGACGCTTTGAACGACATCGCTATTCGGAAAGCCAAGCCACAAGCCAAGCCCTACAAACTAGCTGATGGACGCGGAATGTATCTTTTAGTTAACGCCACGGGTAAATATTGGCGTCTTGATTATCGGTTTTCCGCCAAGCGTAAAACGCTGGCGCTAGGATGTTACCCAGATATTCCCCTTGCCAAGGCGCGCGAACGGCGCGAAGAGGCGCGGCGGCAAATTGCGGACGGGATAGACCCCGGTCTAATCCGCAAGGCGCAAAAACAAGCGGCTGGCGAACGACGGGCGAACAGTTTTGAAGTGATTGCGCGGGAGTGGCACAGCAAACAAGCGCTAAAATGGGAAACAAGCAACAGTAACAAGGTAATCAAATTATTAGAACGGGATATATTTCCTTGGCTTGGCGGCAATCCGATTTGCGATTTATCCGCCTTTGAATTGTTGACCGTTTTACGGCGAATTGAAAACCGTGGCGCGATTGAAACAGAACATCGTGCGTTGCAAATTTGCGGTCAAGTGTTCCGCTATGCGATTGCTACTAAACGGGCAGAGCGGGATATATCGTTAGATTTGAAAGGCGCTTTACCTTCAGTGATTACTAAACATCGGGGAGCGATTACCGAACCCAATGAAATAGCTGGATTATTGCGCGCGATAGATGGTTATCAAGGTACATTTGTCGTTCAATGTGCCTTGCGGCTTGCGCCCTTGGTTTTTGTTCGCCCTGGCGAACTCAGGCAAGCGCAATGGGCGGAAATTGATATTGACGCGGCGCTGTGGACAATTCCAGCCGAACGAATGAAGATGAAAAAAGAATCCCTATTAATCCCGCTGGCGACTCAATCCGTAACGATTTTACAAGAACTTCATGCCTTGACTGGAAGCGGGCGGTATGTGTTCCCAAGCCCTAGAACCCCAAACCGCCCCATGTCAAACAACGGAGTTTTATCCGCCTTGCGGCGCATGGGTTACGACAAAAAAGAAATGACAGGGCATGGATTTAGAGCGATGGCGAGAACGGTACTAGATGAAATATTGAATTTCCGCCCCGATATTATTGAACAGCAACTAGCCCATACCGTGAAAGACCCGAACGGGCGCGCGTACAATCGAACCAAACACCTTGAGGAACGGCGGCGCATGATGCAGGTATGGGCGGATTGGCTTGATATTCGTAAAGCGGACAGACAAGCGTTGCCGTTCCGACAAGCCAAACAGACCGGAACCACGTCGCCAGCCGTTGCCGGTTCGCCCTGAGCAACTCAACAACGAGGGGCGGGTAGACCTTCACCCGCTGGCGCTGACAGTCGGGTAGCAGGCCGG
>Ga0209573_1001957_pt1 | contig 28502 bp, 14 predicted proteins | sample TNRBio252014_DNA_FD_185870 | JGI IMG/M metagenome (GOLD analysis project Ga0209573, IMG submission 185870) | Wastewater treatment Type I Accumulibacter community from EBPR Bioreactor in Madison, WI, USA - TNR Reactor_6/25/2014_ DNA (SPAdes)... | ecosystem: Engineered > Bioreactor > EBPR >...
CGCCAAGGACTTCGAGGCTTTGATCTCCTCGGCGACAACCTGGGTCTTGATCGCCAGCGTCAAGCTCATCATGCGGCGATTGGCAAGAGGGTAATGCAATCAGGGCGATTCAGAATCAGACTCTAAGTCAAATGTGATATTCGACGTACAGGACCACGTCCAACAACTTCTCCGCGTCAAGCGCCGACGGATCCCCTGCCTGAGGCGCCTGAGGAGCGAGATTACCCGCCTGCTTCACCGTCAACGAGTGCCCGCCGAGCAGCTTGCCGAGAGGATGATCCGGGGGCTGGGTAACAAACCGGCCGTTGTGCGCCGCCCATAGGTTTCCAAGTGTCGCGTCGGGGGTGAAATTTTGAAGCGCGGGATTACCGTCTAGAGCGATCTGGAAGCCGCCCGGGTTTATCATTTGGTCTGGCTTATTCGGGTCCGGTGCTGTTCTCAGAACAAGTTTGATGGCCTTCACGACGACGTTACGGTGCTTCAAGAAATACGGCAGGAACGCATCGGAGATGGCGAACCTGACCTCCGTGTCGGCGGGGCTGTGCAACAAACGATGAAACGCCGTGGAGAAGTCCTGTCGCAGGCTGAACGCACGCTTCGAGGACACGTTGGACAGAACATTCAGAATCGTGCCCTCAACAGCGGCGTTCTGATGTTCAACGTCAGCTCTGAAGCGCCCATTGTATTCCGCGGTGTAGGAGACGTGGAGGATCACGTCCGTTATGGTCTGATAGTCGAAAGGTTTAAACACCTTCGGCAGAGAGAGCGTCCAGCCGCTGACTGCGCCAGCGCCCTCGAACGGCATATAGCGCTCATCGCGGAAGCTGAATTCGAACACGCCGGCATCGTTCTGCGCAGTACTGGACGCAATGGTGACACTCCGCCGCAGAGGCACGGCCTTTAACTCTATCCCACCCAGCTTCGGCTCCCGGCGTATCGAGCTTCCGGTGAGTGAAAGGGTAGCCCCGACGTTGGTGAAGGGACCGGTGACGCAGGGGATGGTCAACCGCACGGAACGGATGCGACGCCGGTATTGGCCCGGATAAAAGAGGTCGAAGAAAAGCTCGGGTAAACTAAACGAGCATTCACCGGTCTCCTTTAGCGTAACCAGCGCGCCTGGATCGATCTGGCTGAGCGAAAACGGCTGGTCGATCTCAAGGGAACGGTAATTGGTCTCCAGAAACCGGCGCTCGAGATTCTGCAGGTCGATGAACAGTTTCTCACCCGCCAGCAATCCGGCCTTGCCGGTCTCCCAATACGACGATTGCAGCACAGGCGCCTGATCGTCACCGCGCTCGAAGCGGTAGGCCTGCTCGGCGAGGCGCGCCATGGCGAGCGCGTTGTTGTAGGCCTCGCGGAATATGCCCTGGAGCGTTGCCGCGAGGTACGTGTACAGCCCGAAGTTGGTGAACCGCTCCTGGTTGAAGGCGAACACCTCCTCGATCTGCTTGACGCTCTCGTCATGAATTTCTTTCGCCCGCGCGGCTGTATCCTTCCTCAGCTCAGCAATATTTATCTGCTTTTCAATTTGATTCAACTCACACTGGGCGAGCTTTTCTTGATGCTCCCAACCCTCGTCGCGGCGCTGAAAACCGGCTTCGAGACCGGCAGATGCAGAAATAACCTCCGCAACCTTTCCTGTATCGCTTAATACGTGTGCCCAATAATCGGCAGCACCTTTTAATTGAGTACCGCCGTACTCTAGCGTAAATGGTGAGCCAAGATCTGGCAAGAGGCTTAACACCCCTGCGTTACCATAAAGGAGTGAGGAAGCGACATAGGATGCAGAAGCTGCGTGTCGAGAGACCTGTTGAGTTCTTTCCCACGCTGTCAGGCTTGTATCCCGCAGGTTATTGTAGTAATCCCTGCGGTATTCGATTGCCTGACGCTGCAAATCTAGTTGGGAATAAGCTTCAGACGCGGTCTCGATCTCGATGTCACGAAGCTTGCTGGACATCTTCAGCGTATTTTGCTGGTAAATCGTGCGCAGATTATTGAGTTCATCGTTGTCGCGCCGTTCGATGGCGCCGAGAAGTGCCGTTCCAAACCCCTGCAGTATGCCCGCATAGGCCTTGGCTTTTTCGATGAGGTAGGTGAAGCGATAGGGCGGCAGGTCGCCGTTGATGGCGTTCAGTACGTCTTCCAGTGAAAGGCCGGCGGCACGGGCGCGCACCAGGAGCCGCGGATCGATCTCCGGTGCAAACAGAGGCAACTCGCGACGCACGCCCGCGATATCCATGCAGTTGCGGATCTTGAACAGGCGATCTTCGACCCGATCCCAGTATTGGCGAAGCTCCTTGTTCTCGGGAATGCAGAATGCGGGGCTCTTTCCGATGCCGGACACCAAGCTATGAGCGAAGCCGGGGTTGCGCGAACGGCTGTCCGGCCGATCGATGTCCAAAAGGCGTTCAGCGACAAGCGGTTGCTGCGTCCCCCTGCGATCGACCGTTCCTTCACCTTTCGTCGTCCAACCCGCAGTGAACGTCCTGTTCCAATCGTACGGCCGGGCTATTCCCGAATCGTCAAGCGACGGCGAAGCGCCGTCCGCGAGCTCCTGGTAGTCGGGGCCAAGCAGACCGATCATGGCGCCGCGGCCGATCACGTACTCCGTTCTACGCTGGTCACCACCGGTGACCATGGCGGCGGCTTCGATGTGGTTTTCCAGCTCGATCAATATCGGTGCGGGGCCCGTCTTTGTTTGGCTTCGGATAGCAGGAGCGATGGTTTCGTAAGTCGGTTCGATCGCGCCTTCCCCGCACTCGCCGAGCTCGGCAGGCCGGGACCCGAGCATGTCGCTGGCGAGAACGTAGAGAAGCATTGCCTCGTTAATCGCTTCCGCCGTGTACTGAGCGTAAAGGCTATCACCCCAGTCGAGCAGATTATCGATGTATTTCATGTAAATCGTTTTCTGGTAGGCGCTCAAGCGAAGGCGCGCGATGGCGTGCGGATTGAAAGGATCCTTGAGATATACGCCGAGCGCCTTGGAGTCTTCCAGGATTCCCCGCAGCGCTTGAATGCCCAGTGCTCGAAATTCGATGTACCGCCACACTCGGTCCGTGGCGGGATCGGTGGTTTCGCTGGCGGTGGGATCGAGGATGAAGTTATACCAGCGTTGCGCGGCGGCAAATCTTTGCTGGCTGTTGAGGTAATTGCCTATTAAAAAGGGTACATGAAAGAATATCTCGCGAAAATAAACTCCGAGTGACCCATCAAAGTTTATCTCTCCAACTTTGGTCGTATCGTAAATCCGCTCCAATATCCTAATAGGCAAGGCTGGCTCGCCAAGCATCTCCTGGAACTTAGTGCTGAGCAAATTATCGACACCACCGAACATCAAGGCTTGACGCAGTGGTTTCGCCAGCTTTGTACCAAGCCGTTCGATGGAAAAATGCGGATATAAGTCTAATGTCGCATCCATAATAACCAGAAAATCTTGCTGATTAGAGTGTATAATCCAGTGCGTGAATATACCGCCATGATTGTTTACAACTTCGATGAGGTCAGAATATGAAATCTCTGCAATTGGACTAATATACCTTAACTCTGTGAGGAACTGATATTGCCAGATCCGCGCCATATACTCCATCAGCCGTTCATCAGTACAGATGCTCGCCTCTTCGTATTCTGGCCCATTATGCGGAAAGTTCTGTGTGTCCGTTATGTACAAAAAGCGTGGAGGCGATGCGTCTCGATTTATTTCAGGCAGACCGGTATGGCGGCTGATGGGAATATCTCCACCTATTTTTGAGCCCAGAAGCCAACTTTTCGGCCGATACCATCCATAATAGTACCGAGACGTGGAATTATCCGTAAGATCTATCAGAAGGCTAGCCAGTATATAATGATCAATTTTTAAATCATACTCCGTACCGTATCCTTTGCTACCGTATCTTAGTCTGACAGATGGATACACTCTCTCCCACAAAAAGCCTTGAGGAGTGTATCCATCGATAGGCTCCTCATGTGTAATCTTGTCCAATTCACGATCATATATTCCATAGTCCTTCCACGTTATGCTGAGGGGCTGGCGAACGTAGATGGGCTGGTTGTGAGTTCCGTGTATCCCGTTCAGTGACCGCAGGGGATCGTCGATCACACCCTCTGCCGGCGAGGTGCGAAGGTACGCTGAGCCTGGAACGACTGTGGGAAAGACATAGGTAAGTTCCCGAAGCTCAAGCTTTTGTCTCTGCGCCCATGTATTATCTGTACATAGCATTGTATAGTATAGATTAATCAGATGCTTATAGCCAACAAATTCAGATTTTCCGCCCTCAACTTTACTTTTTGGTTGTGTCATTATTTCTATCCAGAAAGCAAACAATTTGTCCGTGCCCACGACTGGCGAAATTTTGCGTACGGGGATATTGGTTTCAATCTTCCTCCACGCACCCCAACGCACAGGACGGTCCAACTCAATCTGGCTATAATGAGTATTATCAATCGACCTGTAGTAATATACAGGGGGATCAGATGGCGTAACTCCGAAAAGATGCAATATATCGCTCTTATCATAATCATTTTTATCATGATAAGAGCCTGCGATTTTTAGGCTGGCGATCTCCTCGAAACCGGAAAGGTAATGGGCATAGGCGCCGAGGACAGTCTGCTCATTGATCTCCTGTTGCAACAGCGTCGACTCGAGCTCCTGGAACAGCGGCGTTTTGTCGTCGCGCAGGTCGGGCTCGATGTAGTTTTCGGGATAGAGGAACACCTTCCGGTTCGCCTCCCATACCCGGTAGTTCTTTCGCCAAGTCCACTCGTCCGCCGGGATGCTATCGGGCGTGACATGGACGCGCTTGGGGTCGGCCGGGTCGCGGCGATCCTGCTCCGTGTTCATCCGGATGCGGTGCACGTAGAGCTGCAGGCTGGAGATTGCCGCGGCGACTCGCGACGTGCGCGCGCATCCTTCGAGCTGAACGTCAATCAGGAAATGATGGAAGAGATCGCTTTGTGATTCGAACTCGGGATGGATCGATTTGATCAAGTAATCGACCAGCGCGTCCCGGCGCCTGCCGCGAAGGCGGTTCTCGAAGGGTTCGAGCTTTTCGCCAAAGTCCTTTTCGTCGCGATACTTGGCGCGGAAGGCGCTGAGCACCGCCTCCGCCGCGCAGGCAAGGTCTTCATAACCGTCGGCGATGATCCGCTTCAGCGCATGGCCGTCGATGCCGAGGTGGTGCGCCAGTTCGACGCAGCCCTTGAGGACCTGCAGCGCCTCCGGCGCCGGCGGCGGCTCCGGAGCCGCCGAGGTCGGCAGCGTCACATGGGCCAGGATCGTCTTGATTAGCGAACCCTCCGTGCGCAGGGCTCGAGCGAGCACATCGGGATCAAAGGTGTTGAACCGGGTAGCGCGATGAAAGCCGATAATCGCCTGTTGGACAGCGGCGGCATCGACGACGATGGGATCGGCACTGAACACCGCGTCCGCGGGCACGCCGGCGAGCAAGGAGTACACGGACAGCTTGCGCACGGCATCGGTATCGATGGCATCAAAGCGGTCGATGCCGAACCGATCCTTGTGATCGCGGACAAACTTCAGCGCGACCGCGTCGAAGGCGGCGTGGCGAAACAGGATGCCAAGAGGAATGAGCTTGGTGACCAGTTCCACGAGTGGCGCAACGGCACCGCCCCAAGCCGCATCCACGATGGGTTGCGAAGCCAGATCCACGCCTGTCATCGCGATTAGGCCGTCGACCTTCTCCATCGAGATGCCAAGAGCCGCGGCCAACTTTGGCGGAATAACGCGTTTGGCATGATACTTTGCCAAAAGTTCCTTGGCGTCGTGTTCGCTGACAATGCCGCCGGCTGGAAAAGCGTCCGCCTCGGGATCGAAAGCGACCGCCAGTCGCAGCACGCGACGCTCGGGATCGACTAGCTCAAATGCAGCGGCGTTGTCCGCGATCAGTTTTCTTGACTGAGCCTCCGTCACATTGGAGAGAAACGCAAAGACGGTGTCGGCAAATTGTAGTGCCTGTTCCTTCGCGATTTCTTCGACGGCTCGCTTGGCAATCTCCTCTGGGTCGGCGCTCCCTTCGGTGATGAGTACCGGACCACCGGTAATCAACCCGATCTCGTCGGCCTTGAAGCCGCAGTTCTTGCGCCAGTCGTAGAGTGCGATGAGCTCCATGACCTGCTCGAGAGTGGCGATGTGGCCACCGCCGATCCCACCAAGCGCGATGAGCTGGAAAAGCTCGGGCACAGCGAGATTAAGCAGTTGGGCCAGCTTGGCATGCCGATAGAGCAGAGCGAGGTTTTCCTCGGTGAGCAGCGGCCCTCGGTTGTTCTCAACAGCGTCCGCGGGATCGAAACCGAGCGCGCGAGCTAAGGATGCAAGCAGCTTTGTCAGCTGTTCATCGCTGACCTGCAAAGCCGCGAGGAGGCGGTGCAGCGTGTTATCGTTCGGCGCGGACACCCCGGCCTGGCGGAACGCGGGATGCACGAACCTGACCGCCGGCTTAGGAAACGCTCCGTCGATCAGCAGGAACGGCGGGAAATTGAACAGGCGGTCGAAGAGGGATGGCTTTCCCTGCTCAACGACCCGCCGGGGAACGGTGGCGTTCCAAAGGGCACAGTTCTGTTCGGGTGACAGTTTCCAGCGCTTTTCCAGTGCCAGAACATGGACGAGGTTTTCGAGGGCACTCCGATCGATGCCATTAGCCAATCCTGCCTGCTTTAGACATCCGAGTACGAGATCGAGCTCCGCTATATTCCAAGAGACTCGGCGGCGCAGTCGCGTGAAGCGATGTATGCGGTCGAGGATATCGACCGTCAGGTCGTAGACATTCTCGATATCGTTCTGAACCGACTTGGCGGGGTCTCGCTTTTCGGACACAATCCGGAACCGGGCCGCGCCGCCGTCAGTGATGAAGTCGGCAGCCGAGAGCGCCGTCAGGTCGTCTCGCGTGATACCGCTTTGGCGGACCATGTCCTGCGCGTCGAAGCGTTCAATGTGACGAGGAGCGGCAGGCCCGACCTCTGGGAATTGGGCGCCGAAGATGCCGCGCAGGAAGACGAGATCGAAGTCCGGCGTCGTAATTAAATTGAACTCGGCTTTGGAGAGGCCAAGCGTGGAAATGGCAAGCACATCAGGTGCAGCACCGAGAACGGCGGCGACTTCGCCGCGGTCGCGTTCAAAGTGCGCAAGATAGAGTTGCACGCGCTCCAGCGGCAGCACGAACGGCTGTTGGAAGGAGGAGACTTTGGGCGGATTTCGCTGATCGCCTGCCAGCTCGCGACGATAGACGCGCTCCTCGACCGCCCTCCGGTCCGTGAGGTCGATGTTCTGTTGACTGCGGCGGGCGATGTAGTTTTCAAGAACTTCGTTGATGATGTCGAGATAGGGGACTCGCGTGTTGGTATTCTCGCAAGTGAGCGGCAGAGTCCACAGATCGCCTCGTCGTACTTTCAGGTTCAGCGGGTGATCGACTTTAGCTCCTGAGAAGTAGGGGTTGAGCACGTTGACCTCGACGAAATACATTAAATCGACGAAGTAGGCGGCTGGGCTGAAGATCGACCGGCAGTGTTCACACCGGCAATAATCGAGGCTGCCGAAAAATTCGGTGTAGCCGTCGATCTTCCGGAGATAATCCTCGATCGCCGGATCGACGTTGCTCATCGGCGTACTATTGAATATGTCTCCAAATGATCCGAAACCGGTAATGCCCTCCCTCATAGCGGGTATTGCCAATGCAACAAAGTCCGATATGTTGCGGGCCGTGATGAAATGCGCGGTCGCTGTTTCTCGCGGTAGCTCCGCGTCCGCCAGGAAGGTCGGCAAGCCCGCGCTCGCAATGGCGTTCGCCGAATGGTATCCGGCGGCCAGGATCGCCGCTGCTTCGTCGATATCCCGGGTCAGCGCGAACGTCCGTTGATGAGCCTTGATGTTTGCGAGCACCATTTTCTGCTCGTCGGGCCGGAGACCGTCCCACTTCAGGGCGGACAGGGCATCGCTGTCTGGCCGCGTGTCGAGAGAAAGAATGGGAACGCTCGGATTGAGCTCGGCGAAGCGCTTCACCAGCCCTAGCCGTTTTTCGATCGCCTCGATTTTCTGGGCCGCATTGCCGTTGCCGTTGAGAATGGAGATGATGCCGAGGCCAGGGTTGACATTGGCGAACCTGCGCAGCTCATCATGTGCCGCGCGCTGGACCTCGGTTACTGCGGCCGACACACCGGACGTATCAAGGTCATCGAACCGCGTGTCGAAGAGCTTTTTGTTGTGTCTGACGAGGGGCCGAAGCCGGTCGAGGGGCGCGCGGAGATGATCCAAGTCCGACGGCAGAACCTTGGCCATCAGTGCTTCGGACGGAAATAGCTTCGTCGCCCGGCGGCGCAAGGTCTTTGCATAAGACTCGGCACTCACGCCTTCTGGAAGGCTGGTCCCTGAGCGATCGACGGCGCTTTTCCAGTCTTGGATGCTCAGCAATGCCAAGTCCGAGAGCGCCTCCAGCCGCCGCCCGCCGAGCGCGCCGAAATCCATCGCTCGCAGTGTTTCCGTGAGGTCGACGCGGTCGTTGACCAGCGTGTGGACGGTGGCCGTGAGGCCCAGATCGCCCGCCTCCTTCTTGGTGAGGATGTCCTCTTTGACGAGTTTGCCGATCGTGGCTTCCGTAATCATCCCGACGCTGCTCGCCTGTTCGAGCAGCTTCTCTTTCTTGGCCTCGGGCAGCTTGATGATGTCAGCGAGCCGGATCACCTCCGCTTCGTTCAGCGCCGAGCGGAATAGCGGGATATCCCGGATCGGCGTCTCCGCCACGCTGCCGATGGGAAGGATGCCCACGCTGGCTACCCCCTCCAGCCCGCGAGCTGCCTCGCGCACGACCTCGGCCGTGGCGTCCCTTTCCTTCAGCTCTTTCAGAATCACGTCGCGCAGGTTTCCCTGCGGCTGATCGACCGCGGTGTAGTCAACCGCCTCCAGAAGCCCCTTCAGCTCATCCGACGCATTGGCGAAGAGCGCCAGCGTGCTCGCCCTGCGCTCGTCGGCAATGCGCTCCGCCAGCGACGCATGCAGGGCGTCGTCGGCCTTTGCGACGTCTCGAAGAAATGTTGCCGACACTCTGTGAAGGGATGACACATTTAGTTCGGTCATGGCCGCCGAGCCTTCATAGCTTACCCTGTTGTTGTCGCTAATACGTGGATCGAAAAAAGCCCGGAATATTAAGTCTAACGCTCATCTAAACACAAACAACAATTACTATGTATTCACGCTGGAACAATAATCCATCGTTCTTTATACTGTAACGTAAATTGATGTGCCGCACCAAAACTGTCCGCTGTCGCCAAAAATGCGGCGCTCTTTACTGCGTCAGGAGTCGTGTCTGCCACATTAACCCTAATGGTTGCTATCTTTACGATCTGGCGCATTTCACTGCCGATAGGCAAACCGATGGCGCCGATGGCTGCTTTGCAGCCATCGCGTGCTGCTTCAATGAACTCTGCACGCAAATGAACTAAGTCACCGCGATCATCGACCATTGGCATTATTATTACCGTCTCGGATACAGGCTCAGTTACTTCCTCTCGTTCTACTATCACGTGCGCGAACGCTCCTCTTCCGCCACTCTGACACAATAGACGATACTCTCCTCTCATCATAACACCCAATTTTTAAACAGCGGAAAAACTTCCTTTCGGAAGAAGTTCTCTAGTCCACCGGTACCAGTCATTCTAATTATCCAGTCAAAATTATGTTCCCCTCCCATTTCAAGGATCGCTGTAGCAGCTTCGTCCGACATCTTTGTAAAATCAGCCGCTTTCAATGTACTTAATGCTTTTTTTGATATGCGATGCGCCATCAACTTTAGGTCTTTCGCACCGTATAATTGCAAAGCGTTCAAATAGGCTTCTGCGGACTCCTTCGACCCAAAGGTGTAAAGGCCCTGCCCTAATATGTCCCTAAGTTGATTTCGGACGTAACCTGTAGGCCATGGTTCACCTCCGTGAAGCAGCAGCCTGGCGACGGCACTAGGGCTTTGCACGCTATAAAACGTCCTAAACCATTTACCTGTCCACCAGCTGATCAATTTTTTTAATAGTGCGGTACCATGGTGGCTAATGCTCCGCGCAGCCTTTTTTAGCGCGGTTTTTGCTGCCGTGAATGCTGTTTGCAACGCCTTCTTTCCGCCGCCGCTAAGGACGGTCAGGATGACGTCGACAGCGGTGAGTGCAAGATACGCCGCTTGTAGTGGCGCGCCGGAAAAGGGCCCCACGCCGCCTGGAACGCCGCCTGACTTGCCTCCATCGTCGTCAAACTCCAGATTGTAATACCCGGCGTATCTAACGGCGCGGTCCAAGGTCGTCGACTGAGCGTCGCCGGCTCCTATGCTGGCCAGTCCTCCATCGCCAGCACCGGTTCCAGTTCGGCTGTCGTTCCGCTCCTCGCCTTTGAACGTTTGGCCCGATGGCGCGGAAACACCCTCGAGGGACCGGTCTTCGATGCCATTCGGGCTACCGACCCGCGCAGCGGCAACAGAGCTTTTAAAGTCTCGTCCAGGAACACCGCCTTCTAGCCCCCCGGGAACGCCACCGGATCCTCCGGGCCCGCCCGTTCCCCCGCCCGGACGGGTGCCCGCGCCAGCGCCCGTTCCGCCTCCTGTTGCGTCTAGGCCCGCTTCTCGGCCAGGCTGATTGCCCGTGCCCACGCGGCGCCCGCGAGCCATCCCGCCACCGCCTCGACCCCGACCGGCCGTACTGGCTCTTAGATCAACACCGAGCCCGCCGGTCCCGCCAAGCGCCAGCGTGGTGGCTGTGCTGCTGCCGTCGGCTGAATGTGTGCCTGTGCCGCCTGTATCGCGGCTGGTTCCACTGCCGTGGGAGTCTGCCTGGGCGCCATCCGCACCGTGAGCGCCGCCGCCAGTCCCGTCCTCGCCGTGCTCGCCACCGGCCGGCTGCTCGGCGCCGCCGGCTCCGGTTCTGGCGCGGCCTTCCTGTGGATTCTCTATTTCGTATTCTAACTCCGCCACATGAGTGGCCCGCTCGGCGGCTTCGATGGGGTCATAATGTTCACGTGCTTCTTTATAATATTGTAGAAAAGTTGGATAATTAAAGGACGGATGATAGTACACGTACTGGCTAGATTCGTACAAAGATCGTTTTATATCTTCGAACGTAACAAAACGAAATCCTTGTTTCTTTTCATCAATTAAAATGTGGTACTCACTCAATGGATCTACTTCGCTTCGATATTCAGATGGAAGAAATTTAAGTAATTCTAGAAAATTTACAAAAGTTGTGGGCGGCTCGCGACGCATGCCCGCCCGATCAGGCAGTTGTGCCTCCAAACCTTCCGGATCCACGAAATTTACCGGGTTGTTAAAGACGTAGCGATAGAGGTTGATGTCATCCTCGGGCCCGATGGGGTCTGGACTGAGCCATTTGCCGATCCAGGGGGCGTAGTAGCGATGCTCGAAGTAGTAGAGCCCCGTCGCGTCGTCGCGCTCCTTGCCGCAGAAGCGATAATCCTTCAGTCGGACCTCGCGCACCGCATCGCCGGCGATGAAGCTCGTGCCGCCGAAGGGAAAATGCTCTTCGTAGCTGATGACGTTGCCCCACTCGTCCAGTTCGAGCTGGGACGAGCCGAGGTGGTTGGTCAGCTGGTAGCGGATGCGCGCTGCGTCGCGCCGATCCGTTTCCCTCCGCTGATCGTCCCGCCCCCACCGGTGAATGAGGGCGATGCGACTGGTCTCGTCGCTGATGTGCGAGGTCCAGCGCTCCAGGATGAGATTTCCGTTCTGGTAGATGCGACGCCGCTCGCAGCCGTCGAGGTAGAGGGTCTCGATGCGCTCGGTTACGTTAGCGACCCGTCGTTCGCTGATTTTGCGAGCCCGTGTCCCCGCGCCATCGTAAATGTAATACTCCGCGTCGTCTGATTGGCCGGCATCAGCACGGTCGACGACGACGGCGCGGGCGATCGCGTTGCGGTAGGACCAGTCGATGCGGCGGAGATGGGCGAGGCGTCGGCAGTTCCCGTTGGCGTCGAAGTCGGCTTCGGGATTGACGACCGGCAGGCCGTTCGGGTCTAGCGCCGGGAGGCCGCGATTGGTGCCGGCGGACGTCCACAGGTCGGTAGTCCAATTGCGCGTTGCTCCGACGTGTGCCACCTGCTGGAGATTGCCGGCGAGATCATAGGCGTAAGTTCTTGTGTAGCGCTCGACCCTTCCGCCATCGTTGAGCTGGATGTGGCGCGTGCCCTTGACGGTGCCCGCGGCGAGATCGTCCGGCCGGTAATCATGCTGAAGCAGCGCCTGATGCACCCGTCCGGTGGCACGGGTCAGCTGATAGAAGGCGTCGTAGGTGAAATCCGACTCGGCGCTGACGTTCAGGCCTTGGATGACGGCACCCGCTGCGGCGCGCTCCTGCGCGCGATCGACGGATATGGTTATGTTGCCGACCGGGTCATAGGTGTACGAAAAATCCTGCAACGTGACCCCGATTTCGCCGATCGCCCGCGCCGGTCGAACTGCCGTGATGCCACGGGTGCGGAAAGTTTCCGGATCGTGGGCATGGGTTACCTCGACGCCGTTGCCGAGCCGAAAGGCAAGGCGCTGGCCGCGGGCGTTGAACCGCGCGCCGTCGAAAAGGATGCTGTTGGCGAGCAGGCCGTCATCGCTGGAGACGATGACGCGCCCCAGCCCGCCGCCCTGAAGGTATGAATACGTGCGCGTCGTCCCATCGGGCAGTCGCTGGCGCACGACGCGTCCCAGGCCGTCGAACCCGCTCTCCGAGGCATGAACGTCCGTCTCGTGCCCGGGAGCGGCCGGAGCGGCCCAGTCGGGCTCGCGCTCGTAGCCGCCGGCGACTAGCCGTAGGAAACGGCGCTCGCTGGCGAGAACCTGTCCCGAGGGCTCGTAGCGCTGAATCTCCAGCGTGCCGGCCTGATCGTGGTGGGTGACGAGCCGGCCGCGGGCGTTGCGCTGGATAGCTTGGCGCACGTTGGGCTCGTCGCCATAGACCATTTGTTCAGTGACGTGGTTGAGGCCGAGCGCGCCGTCCACGGTGACGGATGTTGGCCGATCCAGCCGATCGAAGTGACGCCGGATGTGCACGCCTCGCGCGTCCCAGATGTGCACTGGCTGATCAAATCGGTCGAACAGCGTGCGAACATCGCCGGCGTCGATGCTGCGGGAGAGCAGCGCCCGTCCCTGCATGTCGAGAACGGAGGAAAACGCGGTCAGGCCACGGCCGTCGATGAGCGCGATGGCCTCGCCGTTGATGTCCAGACGGCGTTCCGTCGTCCGGTGATTGCCGTCCGGCGATAGCTCGACCCGCTTGACAGAGAGGCCACGGGGATCGAGGTGCTCGACCGTTGGCGTATCCGCGTGGGCCAGCGCCTTGTCGAGTGAGCGCCGCTCGGGATTGCTCGTCCTCAGACTCTCCCGCAGAGTCCGGTACAGCGACTCGCGGACTGTGTCGTTGGCGTCGAAGTGACGAACGCTCCACGCAGAAAATTCGGAGCGCACATGGGTTCCGTTGGGCAGATCCGCGCGGATCTGCCGTCCCAGGGCATCGAACAGGAACTGTTGGAAGACGCCAAAGCTGGCGAGCGCCGCCTCCGGTTCATAGGCGGCGGTTGCCGAGAAGAAGGGCTCGTACTGCCGCACCGGCTGCTGTTTCTGGTTGTAAAGCGTGTGGCCTGAGACAAGCCAGCGATCCCTGACCTCGCGCTCTCGAGGACGGCCGTCCGACTCAAAAATGAGCGCACCAGCACCGTCCCGAACGATCGCCGGACCCGGCTCGACACGAGTCTTGATCTGCAGAGGCCGTCGGAAGCCGTCGAGATGGGTGACGGTCACCTGCACACGCGGCGGACCGGGGCCGGCGCCGGAGGCGTCGTGCGTCAGCGTCTCCCGCTCCAGCCGAACCACTCTGAGCGGCGTTCCGTCGACCGCCCACGAGTTCAAATCGTAATGTGTAAAGCTTGCCGCGGCCTGAATGAAGAACACCGGATCGGCGAGGACTTGACGAAAATCGGCCGGCGGTCGAACGACGTAGCGCGCGAGCGGGTCCTGGCCGTAGGGTTGTACTCGGCCAGCGGCGTCGAGAGCCTCGCCGTGATGCGTGGTCACGATCTGAACGCCTAAGGGATCGTAAAGGACCTCGGCGACGTTGTCGTTCTGATCGATAATCCGGAACGGTGCTACGAGGTGGTAATCTATCTCGGCGCGGACCCGGTTGCCGGCGGGATCGCGAACCTCCCGAGCGGTCAGCCACCATGGATCGTAGGTGAAGACGGTTTCGCCGCCGTCCCCGCGCACCAGCCGGGACAGGCGGAAGAATTCAGCCGCCGAAAGGTAATGGCTGACGTCGCTTTCCCGCCACCAATAGCCGTCATGTTGACTGTATCCTCCGTCGCCGCGCAGCGTCGGGGATGTTACCAGCGCGCCAAACGTCTGCTGGATAAGCTGCGGGGTGAAGCAGGCCTCTTCGGTGTGATGCAGGAGCGTCGTGCCGCCGATGTCGCCGAGCGGAAGCGCGTTGTCGCGCGCATCGTTCCAGTAATAATTGCGCGCCCACGCAATGAGGCGTGCCTCTGTGCCGCCTTGAAAGTTCTCGTCGAAGCGACGGGACGCCGCGATTGCTGCCTGCAACGATTGAAACGCGCTTTCGACATCAAGGAGACCGGGCGCTGCCGGGGCGAGACCGCGCACGTCGAACTCGCGCGTCTCGACCTGAATGCCGATCTCATAGCGATCAGCCTGGTTGACGTTGAGATACCGGCTGGCAGCGGCATGGATGAACACGTGTCTTTGCGCATCCGCTTCCACGGCGGCCGTCGGCCGGCGGGCGTAGGCGACGGTGGCTTCGAGGCCGACGTTGCCGAATCTGTCGATATCCATCGCAAGGCGATGGCTGACGCGGGGGTCCGCGCCGTTTTGCTCGTACTCGTAGGTCAAGGTTTCCAAGTCGAAGGCTGCGAAGCAGGCCGGGCGATCGCTCCGCTGCGGCTGCAGTCGCCGAGCGTTGTAGCGGTGCTGGACGACCTGAAAAGGATCCGGGGCAAGCGCGCCCGTTGGCGGTACGGCATATACTTCCTGGCGGACGACTCGCCCGGCGAGAGCGCGCAGGCCATCGAGGTATTCGGACGGCAGGAGTTCGTCGACGTCTTCAATGCGATCCGGTGACAGCGTCGGTTGCAACGGGTCTCCGTCGTAGGAACCAGGCGGGCGGCCGATCTCCGGGCGGCCGACGTGATGCCACGTCCGCAGGCAGGAGGGCGTGGTATGAGTGATGCCGAGCTCGCCACCATCGTCGTGGATTTCGGTGTCGTACTGATCGACACGGGCGAACCCCCGGAATGTTTGTTCCGGACCATCGTGATAGCCGTCGCGATACTCAAAGCGACTGACAACTCGTGTTCCGCCGATCCGGTCGGCGATCTCGCGTCGATCGACCACGGTCACGTGTGAAGGGATGCGCGTTTGCCAGGGGCGGCTGGAGCGTTTGTCTCGCAAGTAATGGCTGGCAGAACTCGAATACGCAAAGGTCGTGTCGCGCCCTGTGGACGTGTCAATTCGCAGCAGCAGATTCGGCCGCGTACCGCCCGTTAGCGGCAGATAATGGATGGGCACCGATCCACCCGGGAGTGGGGACGACCACACAAGCGTTGGTGTACCGTCGCCGAGAAAGTCGAGGACCTGTACCACTGAGAGATCGTCAATCATCGGCAGACCGGTGAGACGCGGTCCCTCGATCAGGCGGTTGCCTTCCCCATTGATCCAGATGCGGATCTCGCCCTTCCCAACGTAGACGAGATCGGCGGCGCCATCTCCATCAACATCGACGAAGAGAAGCCGCCTCGGGTCCGGGCGTGCCGTGTCGGTAATTGTGGGGGCGTCGGCCATGGACACCGCCGGTCCGAAGCGGCCGTGACCGAGGTTGGGCCAGTATTCAACCTGACCGTTTTCCACTCGTACCTGATCGACGAGCCCGTCGCCGGTCATGTCGGCAAAATAGAACGCCATGACCCCGTTCTCGACGATGGGCGGCGACGGTGCCGTGTCCCTTGTTTGCTGGGTCTCGACCGGGGCCTCGAAACCGTCCTTGCCGGCGAGGGGATACCACGTCAGGCGTTCGGGACCGGCAAGGACGAGATCCGACCGGCCGTCGCCGTCGAGGTCCAGCCACTGAGCTTTGGCACCGGCGGCTTCCACGTGCGGCGTGCGGGAAAAGGGTCGGAACCCATTCCACGCGTCCGTATCCCGATCGTATTCGTAGTAGCCGGCATCGCGACCGTGGAACGCTACCAAGTCGCCGTTGCCGTCACCGTCGAAATCCCTAAATGCTGTGTCGCCGAGACGATGGGCCGGCCGCGCGGTGACAAGGCGCTGAGTTCCGAACGCCCCGTAACCTTCGTTCGACTTGAAATACCAGGCGCCACCCGCTTCAGTGAAAATTCCCGGCAGGCCCTCGCCATAAAGGTCGAGCCAACGGTAGCTCGCGCCGGTGAGGCCTTGGGGAACGTTCTCCACCGATTGACCCAGCGCAGGCACAAACGCGGTATCCGTCACGGGCTGGGAATACGTGAATCGCAAGGGAGGAAGCTCCCGTTCGCTGTTCGCGCCGGTCAGTCGATAACCCGTGTAGTGCACCGCCTCAAGCCGGCTTCCGGCCGCGTCGAGCGAATGGTCGAACCGGTAGGCACCAACCAGTGTCGGTCTCCGGTCAAGCGCCTCGATTGCGTGGAACATTAGAACGCGACGGCAGAGCCGATAGGTACGCAGCTCAAAGCCGGGGCGGTAGGAAGAAAAGGGGTCCGGCCGGCGGAACCACGGCCGATCTGCATTCGGTGCCGGACGATCATCGCGGTGATCGCCATAGTCGAAGACGATTTCAAACAGCCAACGGTTCTCGGCCGGGATCGGACTGTCGGGAGCCAGCGCAACGGTGTTGCCGTATCGAATGCGTTTGAGATAACGCTGCACTACTCCGGTGCCATTCGTTAATCGGGACCACTCGGCGCCGAGGCTGAAATCCACACCATCTCGGTTTTCCGGTACGTACTCGAAGACGATGGCGTTGCCGAGACGATCGTACTGAATGTCCGGAAGCCACGCGAACGTGCGCGCCGGATCCGCGGGATCGGCAATCCGGCTGTGTCCATTAGGCTCGCGTCCGTAAATCGTCAGTGTGTTCTGAGCGTCGCGGCTGCGCCAGTGGACAAGACCACTCTTCTTTTCCGTCCAGCGTTCAACGCGCACGAAATTCTGTTCGACCCGGGGCCGGAACATCTGCACGCTGATGGTACCCAGATCCTCCGTCCATGGTCTCCAAATTCCGCCGCGGTGCTGTTCGGCTGGGATAAGTTCGCCCGGGCCACTGAAGGCATAAACGTCGTCTTCCTGGTGGCGAGGGAGCCGACGCCGGGTGTCCCGTGAGATCGACAACAATCCCGCCAGATCCCAGCCGATGCCAAATGCAGAATTCGTCCCCGATGATGAGTAGTTCAGAGAAAGACGCGGCCCGAAGCCGTCGCGGCCCGAGCTCAGGCGAAGCGGAACCGATACGTTAGCCGCGCCGGTAAGTGGGTTGACATCCACTTGATGGGCGATTTCAAGCTGCTCGGGCTGCACATTGGCAAAGGCTAAGTTCGGTGCGGCCGTCATGGTTGTCGCCGAACCTCGTCCGGCTGAGGTAGAAAGACTGGTATACGCCGACAAAGTGCGGTTGCCACCTCTTGTCGGACGGGAACTCTCTGGCTAATGCGCATTCGCGCGGCCACAGCACTCCCAATGGCCGCGGCTCTCTTGCTGCCCGTAGCAATGACGCTGAGGATCCAGCCGAGGCCGAAGGGACCGTTGCCGGTGCTGTAGACCAAGGTAGACTTCGGCTGGAAACCGGTGCGCTTGCGCTTAAGAAGAAGGGCGATGGGTACGGCAAAGCGGCCGGTCCCGGCGTGGATGATGTACGGGTAAAACGTTCCACCCCTGCCCTTCAGGGCGCCACCGCCCTTGGGCAATGAGACGAAAGACGCTCCCCCTTCGTTGGCCACCGGCGCCTCCCTGCCGCCATTCCGAGGCCAAAGACTGATCCGGAGCGTCCTTTACGGATCGTTCTCCGGGTCAAGTTACCTCGTTAGCACATTCGAGGGGGCAGTACCACCGTTTCCTCCGCGCCATGAAACAGAACGATTATTCGAGCAAAAGTTCGCACCGGGCTCTCGCGGTAAAGCAGGATCGGCAGTGCCGGAGTGGGGGGCGTGATCGATCACGGTGCCGGCTGGATGACCGACGACTACCGGGTGGAGACGCTCGCCCTGCTGGAGCGGCGGGGCTTTGCTTACGTCGTGGTCGACGAATCGCAGGGCTTCCGCTCATCGACTCCGCCAGTGGGGGCTGCAACCAGCCTACTCGCCGTCGTCCACTTCCACGGCCACAACGCCGAGACCTACGGGAAGCCGAACATCAACGCCGCCGAGCGTTTCCGCTACCTGTACACGGAGGAGGAGCTGAAAAGGCTGGGACGCTCCCATTCGGGACCTCGCCGAAAGGGCGGACCGGGTGCAGGTGCACGTGCTGATGAACAACTGCTACGGCGATTATGGCTTGCGGAACGCCCGGCAATTGGCTGTGTTGCTGGCGTCAAAGTAGCCTCGGTCATTGGATGGGCACTCTGCAATAAGAGCATCAGAGGCCTCGCATCCGATCGACCACGTCCTCTTCTTCAGGCTTGACGTCAACGCTGCCGGCGGACGGATTGCTTTCCAATTGGAGCAGGCTGATCGCCATGTCGAACCTGTCCGAGAAGATGGTGGTCTCGACGACGGGCTCGCCCGGGAACCACACCCCCTGAGGAATGGCTACGGCGTCGCGCTTGCGAGCGTCGCCGCGTCGACCGGATGCTATCGACATCTCGGGAACCGGACACATCACATTCCGCGTGCGGAAGTAGGCGCCAGACCTGAGGGCTGGCCCGCTCGACCGTGACCACAGAATGAAGCCATCTCGCGCGATGACCAGGACGGCGCGCTGCTCGGTGAACTCCAGCCACTTCAGGATGGCAGCGGTCAGCGACACGTCGTAGCGTTCGGCGCACTGAGCGAGACCATCGAGCGTGATCTTCTGGCCGGCGAGCTGCCTGCGGAAGTCAGCGATCGGCATCAGCAGGTACGAAGCGAACTGGTTGGCGTCGGTCTCGCGCGCCTGGTCCTCGCGATTCCACTCGATCATGTCGCGCTGGCTGCACAGGAACTCGTCCAGCTCATGGCGATGACGCAGGTAATGGCCGAGCTCGTGGGCGAGAACAAAATTGATACGCCCGCGAACCGGAAGCGCACTGTTGTAGACGATGCTCCACGCGGCCTTGCCCTTGCGGCTGCGGAATAGGCCGCCTTCGAACCCTTGAAGCGCCTCTCCCTTCACCATGGTGACCGGATCGGAGAAACACTGTCGGGAGTAGTCGAGGGCCAGGGCCGTCACGTCGACCGGAAAGCGATCCGGGCCGAGCACCTGATCAAGCATCCGGGTGAGGCGATTCGCCCAGGCTATGCCGGAGGGCGGCTCCGTCATTCGGGTTCGTCCCAGGCATCGAGAATCTGGCGCAGCCGCTTTTTCGTTTCGCCCGGCATCTTCTGGTACTTGCGGAAGAAGGCGAGATCGATGTCGCTGGCCTCGGGCGAATCCCGCTCATCATCCATCAGGAACTCCGGCGTCACCCCGAGCACCGCTGCAATGCGGGCGATCTTCTCCGCCGAGGGCCGGGGCGGATTTCGGTTCTCCAGCTCCCAGATGTAGCTCTTGCTCGATCCGGTCAGATCTCCCAGTTGCTCTAGCGTCAGACGCTTCTCCTTTCGGTATCGCTTGATCTTGTCGCTCAGCGTGGTCATGGCAGAGCACCCCTTGTTCTTGTTGCGTTCCAAGTTCGGTATCGACGTACTTATGATGCTTGACAACCGGACCCGGCGCGAAGAAACTCGCGGCAGTTCGGTATACCGAACAGAAGATAGTTGCAACTAGAACGGCGCTCGATGCGCTGCAGCGGTGGCTCAGATCCCCGTCCAAGGGGGGTGAAGCCGCCAGGAAAGGTGGGCAATGCGGGACGATCTCGACCTCAATCGAACCGAAAGGATCCGCACCCGATGCCCAGCATCGCGCGTTTCATTCGCAATACCCCAGCCGACGCCCTGCGCTCCTATTTCGAGGCCGTAGGCCTGCCTCTATCCCAACCGGTGAACTGGAATGGTGCCGAAGCGGAGGTGGTCACACCGCTCCTGCGCGCCGTCGACGCGATGTCGGAAGTCGATCGGGCGCGCGTGCTTCTCGATGCCGACCGCATCACCGCGATGGCCGACGAGGTCGGACAGACCGCCATTCTCGGGGTCGTGTCCGACCGGGCGATCATCGAGGCCCTGCGCAATGGGCATGAGCGGGCGCTGTGGCTGTTCCTGAACAACCGCATCGCCTTTCAGCGGGCGGAGGAGGCACGGTACTCGGACGAGCGCCGCCAGGGCCGGATGTGGGACGGGTTCGTCGTCCCGCCGGGGCTGCGGATCGATGAAACGCCGGGTAGCATCGGCGCGCTGAAGGCAGCCGTCGGCAAGCGGTTCGGATCGCAGAACGTCGAGATCGACCTGTTCCGCCGCACGCGCCCCACCTTCGACGACGGCGACAGCGATCTCGTCCAGATGACCATCTACCGTGATGGCGCTGCCGACGACTTCCTCGAGTTCAAGGAGGGCAAGCTGGAGCGTCGCCCGAGGCACCCGGTGTACGAAGCGGCGCTTACGTATGAGCCTGCCACCGGAGTGGTCGAGGTGGTGGCGCCCGACCGCGAGAGTCGGGCGGAAATCGCACGGATGTTCGCGCGTGAGCTTCTGAGCGCCGAGTTCAAAGGGGAAAAGATCAAGCTTCGCCGCTACGACCTCTCCGTCTTGTCTCGCGCCTTCCACTTCCCGACTGATCCCGACGATGGCATCGAGTCGGTGCAGGTGAAGCTGCTGCGGCTGATGCCGATCGACAGTCCTGGCGAGCGCTACACGCTGGAGTGCCTGCGCAAGGCGACGCAGAGCATCTGGGACGCGGCCGCTGGCCGGTTCGGCGATAGCAATCCGCTCGACGGCGGCTACCTGATCACCCAGGTCCGGCTGACGATCCGCTTCCATGCCGCACCGGCCGACGGCGGCGGACGGACACTGCCGGTGACCATCACAATGCCGAATGGCTGCGACCTCAAGGGCAAGACCGACCGCGAGCGGCTCATCGGCGAGAAGTACCTGCGGCGCTGGGGCTTCCTCAGCGATGTCTGACGCGGCCCCGGTCCTCGGCGCCGACGCCGTCGATCTGCTGCTGACACTGATGGAGGCGCCCGAGGCACGGCTCTCGGGCGCGGCCCTTCACGACTTCTATCCCGATGCGGGAACCGCGCTCATCGCAGCCGGCGCGCTCAAGGATGACGGGTACGAGCCGGTGACCACCGGAATGGCCGATCATTACGACCTGCCCGTGCACGTCACCTGGCGCCCTGAGGTCGGCGGCTACGCCTACTTCAGTCCCTCGGCCGGCTGGGTGAAGGTCGACAATGAGCGACTCACGCGGTACCGGGTCGACTTGGACTGGTTCCTTGGATTCGTTGCTGCGGCAGTGAAGGTTTCAGGACCGCAGCGATGGCAATGCCTGGTTCCCGATATCCTCTGGGATCTCGGGGATGCGTGGATCGGCAAACGAAAAGTTGCGGTTCTCCTCGGTCGGCGACTGTCAACCTCACGAACCCTCGATGAGGTCTGCGATGCACTGGCACGACGGGTTGGGCGTCCGCCGGGCGTGCTCTTAACCACCACGCGCCGGCACGCTCGGCACGTCCGCATTCCCGGCCAGCATAGAATCCTCGCCCTCGCCGATTGCCTGCGCGGCAACGGAAACGGCCTTCGTCTGGACCTGGAGGTAATCAATGGAGTTTTCGCTGGCTTGCGGCCGCAGATGACGCTCCAGCCGGTCGAGGCAAGTGCTGACTTCCGCATCGTCCGCGCCAAGGGCGAGACGTTCGCATTCCGCGGCGATAAGCAAAGGCAGGTGATCGGGTACATGTATGAGCGCTGGCTCGACGGTGTTGAGCGGGTGAGCATCGCGGACATGATGGACGACCTCGACTTCCCGATTAAAACGCGCCTTCGCGATCTGTTCAAGAAGCACCCCGCCTGGGAAACGCTGGTCAAGGAGGAAGGCGGCTCCACGTGGTTCGATGTGTAGCGTGCGTTAGCTCCGTTCGCCGTCCGGGAAAACTCCCAGTCCGTCAAATCTCGGGGCCAGCATGATTTTGTCTCCGCGACCTCGGAAAGTGGGCTGATCGCGGCCACGCTAAAATCCCCCTGATTCTCCCCCTCCGCTCCCCCCGATCTCCCCCACCGCACGGGCGTACTCTTCCCCTCGTCAACGCGACGCAGCCGGAGAGATCGCCCGTGACCATCAAGCACTTTGATCAGAAGCAGTTGGCCGATCGCTGGGGCATCTCGCCCAAGACCTTGGAGCGCTGGCGCTGGCTTGGACAGGGGCCGAAGTTCCTGAAGCTTGGCGGTCGCATCGTCTATCGCCTCGATGACATCGAGGCGTTCGAGACGCAGCAACTGCGTCAGGTCACCGGTTCTGCCGCGGCCGCGTCGCCGACGCCGGCCGCGCCGCAGCAGGCGATCTGGCCCGAGCAGCCGGCACGACTGGGCCGCTCCGTCCGCGCATAGCCCGCAAAGCTGCCTCGACACCGTCCTCAAGACGATCCGCTAACTGGGACGTTGCCATGACCCTTCGCATCATCACCGCTGATCAGCGCTTCGCTGAGGCCAACGGCAAGACCACCATCGCGCTGTTTGGGCCGAGCGGCGTCGGCAAGACGTTCCAGCTGACGACGCTGCCGCCGGAGGAGACGCTGTGCGTCGACCTGGAGGCGGGCCTCAAGTCGGTCCAGAGCTGGCGGGGCGACAGCCTCTCGATCCGGACCTTTGCCGATGCCGTCGACATCGCCTGCCTGATCGGCGGTACCGACCCGGCGGCGCCGGCGGACGGCTTCTTCTCCGAGGCGCACCACCGCTACCTCAGCGAATCCTATCCGGATCTCGCCGCCCGCATCGCCGGCAAGCGGATCATTTTCGTCGACAGCATCACCGATCTCACCCGCCAGGCAATGGCCTGGGCGAAGACGCGGCCGGAGGCTTTCTCGGAGAAGACCGGCAAGCCGGATACCCGCGGCGCCTTTGGGCTGCTCGCCCGCGAGGTCATCGCGCTGCTGAAGCACCTGCAGCACGCGCCCGGCAAGACGGTGATCCTCGTCGGCGTCCTCGAACGCGTGGTCGACGAGTTCAACCGCGAGCACTGGCAGCCGCAGATGGAAGGCGGCAAGGCCGCACGCGAGCTGCCGGGGATCGTCGATCAGGTAATCAGCATGAGCCTGTTCGAGCCGGAAGGCGACGGCTGGCGGCACGAGCCGGCGAAGGGCCAGGTCCGCCGCCTCGTCTGCCGCGCCGGCAATCCGTTCGGCCTCCCGGCGAAGGACCGGTCGGGACGCCTCGACGACAGCGAGCCCGCCGACCTCGGCGCGCTGCTCGCCAAGATCAACCGCATCTGAAGGAGAAACTCAGGATGTTCGACCTGAACCACGTCGAGCCGATCAACAGCGCAGAGCTGCTCCCCGACGGCAGCTTCGCCAAGCTGACGATGGCGATCCGCGCCGGCGGTATCGACGGCTACACCGAGATCGACAAGGGCCTGCTGAAGGCGTCGAACGCGCCGGGCAGCGACGTGCTGTCGCTCGACTGCGAGTTCACCGTCGCCGAGGGGCCGTTCGCCAGGCGCAAGTTCTGGCAGCTGTTCACCATCGCCGGCGGCAAGCTGGACGACAAGGGGGCCTCGATCGGCTGGAACATCTCCAAGCGCATCTTCCGGGCGATGATCGACTCCGCACTCGGCCTCGATCCCGAGGACATGAGCGAGGCGGCGAAGGCGAAGCGGCAGCTGCGGGGCTTGGCCGATCTCAACGGCATCAGCTTCGTCGCCAAGGTCGCGGTCGAGCCGAACAGCGATGCCCGCTACCCGGATCACAACCGGCTCGATCATCCGGTGCTGCCGACCGAGAAGGAGTGGCGCGCGGTGATGAACGGCGAGGCTGTTACGCCGCGCCCGTCGAAGGCGCGATCGGCAGGTGGTGGCCGCGGCGCGCCGGCCGCTCAGGCACCGGCGTGGGGCAGCGCGCAGCAGAAGCCGGCGGCAGCGACGCCGAATACCCCGCTCTGGCAGCGCCCGGCTGAAACCTCCGCGCCGGCTCCGCAACCGACAGGATCCCAGACATCAAAGCCAGCCGGCCCTGCCTGGCTGAACGGCTGAGGCAGCCGCCTGCATGACCGCCATGACCGACGACGCATGGCAGGCGCACGTGACGCGCGAGGCGGCAAGGGGCATCGGCCGATGGCTGGAAGGAAGAGGACGGCTGCAGCAGCCGATCGCCGCCCTCGGTCTGGGCGAGCTGGAGTGCATGGCGAGCGCGGCGATCGGCCGGTTCGTCGTGCTGGCGGCGCAGCGGATGCGCAAACAGCCGGAGGACAGCGGGGAACTGGCGGCACTTCTCTACCCAGACTGTGCGCCATCTGCGGCCGGGAGGCCCGCGGCTTCGGCTACACCCGCGAGCTCCGCTTCGATCGCTACCCAAGCTACCGCTTCTGCTCGATGCGCTGTCTCGACGCCGGTTCGGCGGTGGCCGAAAGGAACAACGGCATGATCGATAAGACCGACATGGAGCGCAAGGCAATCCGGGACGCGCGTCACTTCCTCGCCGAGGCGCTGAGCGAGCTCGGCCTGATGGAGCCCTTTCACGACCGCTCGGCGGCCGAGATCGACCGGCTGATCGAGGCCTGCATCGATGGCTTCCAGGACTCGATGCAGCGCCAGTCGCTCAACGACGACGTGCCGTTTTAGGCGACGCCGATGCACGACGTCATCGATCTCAACGCCGGTTCGCGCTTCGTTTATGGACGAGCGGCGTCCCCGGACGAGGCGGCGACGCGGCTCAACGCGCTGATCGACTCCGCCCTGGTCTCATCCGATCGGGCGAAGCCGCCGCGTGACTATCTCGGTGCCAGCCGCATCGGCGAGCCGTGCGCGCGCAAATTGGTCTACGAGATCACCCGCACGCCGAAGGACGACGGCCGGGAATTCGCGGGCCGGACGCTCCGCATCTTCGATGTCGGTCATCAGCTGGAAGACCTTTGCGTCGGCTGGCTGCGCCGCGCCGGCTTCGATGTGCGGACGCGCAACCGATCCGGCGAGCAATTCGGCTTCGCGATCGCCGGCGGACGCATCCGCGGCCACATTGACGGCGCCATCGTCGCAGGGCCGGACATCGGCATCCGCTGGCCCGCACTCTGGGAACACAAGGCGCTGGGCGAGAAATCGTGGAGCGAGGTGGTCAGCCGCGGCGTCCGCGCCGCGCGGCCGGTCTACTTCGCGCAGGTGCAGCTGTACATGGCGTACATGCAGCTGCCGGTGGCGCTGTTTACCGCGACCAACCGGGACTCACTCGCTCTCTACCACGAGGTGGTGCCGTTCGACGCTGCCGAGGCGCAGGCGCTGTCCGACAAGGCGGTGGCGGTGATCCGCGCGGCCGAGGCCGGCGAGCTGCCGCCCCGGATCGCGGCTGCGTCGGATTTCTACCTCTGCCGCTGCTGCCCCTTTGCCCGCCGCTGCTGGGAGGCGGACCGATGAGCGCCAGCTTCTCGCCGTCGCCGCTGCAAGCCCAAGCCATCCGCGACATAAAGGAGTGGTTCGAAAATCGCACCGACGAACAGCCGGTGTTCCGGGTCTGGGGTTATGCCGGCTCGGGCAAGTCGACCCTCACCAAGTACGCCATCGCCGAACTCGGACTGGAGACCATGACCCGGGCGCCGGACGGCACCTGTCCCACCACCGGCGGCGTGCTGCACGCGGCGTTTACCGGCAAAGCATCGCTGGTGATGACCCGCAAGGGCACGCCGGCATCCACCATCCACGCGCTGATCTACCGCGTCTCGGAAGCGACCAAGGAAGAGATCGAGCGGGTCAAGGAGGACATCGCCGGGATCAAGGCGAAGCTGCCGACGCTGGGTCCGCGCGAGCGCTTTCTGGAGGGATCGCGGCTGCGCAGCCTCGAGCTTCGCCTCGACGACATCCACAAGCCGCGCTTTGTGCTCAACGAGCAGTCGGTCGTCCGCGACGCCAGGCTGATCGTGCTCGACGAGGTCTCGATGGTCGGCGCCGAGATGGCGGCCGATCTGCTCGCCTTCGGCAAGCCGATCCTGGTGCTGGGTGATCCCGGCCAGCTGCCGCCGATCAAGGGCGATGGCGCCTTCACCAGCGATCCTCCCGACGTCATGCTGACGGAGATTCACCGGCAAGCCGGCGAGAGCGCGATCATCCGCCTCGCGACGATGGCGCGGCAGGGCCAGCCGATTCCTTACGGCGAGCACGACGCCTTCGTCTGGAAGATGCGCCGCGACGAGGTCGGCCCGGAGCAGACGCTGCGCGGCGGCCAGGTCATCTGCGGGCGCAACGCCACCCGCATCCAGCTCAACCTGGCGATGAAGCAGGCCGCGGGCTTTCCGGGCGTCTATCCCAGCGGTGCGGGCGAGAAGATCATCTGCCTGAAGAACCGCAATGACCTCAGCGTCGTCAATGGTATGTTCCTCGAACTGTCGGACGTCCGCGACGAGACGCCGCACTGTTTCTCCGCCGTCGTGCGTAGCGAGGACGGCGAGACCCTCGGGGCCGGCGACGAGCGGCACTTCATCTACAAGGGGCATTTCGACGAGCACGTCGCACCCGACCGCGAGCGCGAGCGCCGCGACCACTGGATCCGGAAGGGGCTGATCGAGGCGGTCTGGGGCTACGCCATCACCTGTCATAAGGCGCAGGGGAGCGGTTGGGGTAACGTTATCGTCTTCGACGACGGTCTCGGCCGCACCGCCGAGGATCGCGCCCGCTGGCTGTACACGGCGATCACCCGCGCCGAGAAGGGGCTGGTGATCCTTGATTGATCTGAACGAAGTCCAGCCCTTCGGTGCAATGGCGCCGCGGCGCGTGCCGCCTGCCGAGCTCGCCCGCGGGCTCAGCGAGCGGATCGAGGACGTGGCGCAGGCGCTGTTCGGCGAGCCGAACCGGGTGCTGTCGACGCGCGCGCAGCTGCGCTTCGGCACGCACGGCTCGCTCGCCATTGAGATTGCCGGCGAGAAGCGCGGCGAATGGTACGACCACGAGAACAAGATCGGCGGCGGCGTCCTCGATCTCGTGCGCAAGCACACCGGCCTGTCCAACGGCGAGGTGGTTGATTGGCTCCACTCGCAGATCGGCGTGTCGATCGAGACGAAGCCTCAGACAAGACCAAAGCGGCGGATCGTCGCTACCTACGACTACCGGGACGAGGCGAGGGAACTGGTCTTCCAGGTCGTCCGCTTCGAGCCCAAGGACTTCCGCCAGCGCCGTCCGGATGGCCAGGGAGGCTGGACGTGGCGTGTCAAGGGCGTCCGCCAGGTGCCCTATCGGCTGTTCGAGCTGCGCGCCAATGCTGCCGAAGATCCGGTTCTCATCGTCGAGGGCGAGAAGGACGTCGATCGCCTTGCGAGCCTCGGCTTCGCCGCCACCTGCAACGCCGGCGGCGCCAACAAGTGGCCGGCCGAATTGAACCCGCACTTTCGGGGGCTCTCGGTGTGTATTCTGCCCGACAACGACGAGGCCGGCCGCAGCCATGCGGAGAAGGTCGCGGCGAACCTGCAGGGGCTTGCTTCCAGCATCCGCATCGTGGGCCTGCCGGGGCTCACCAAGGGCGGTGACGTCAGCGACTGGCTCGACGGGGGTGGTGATGCCGGCCGCCTCGTGGAGTTCTGCGAGGCTGCACCGCTCTGGGAGCCGGCTCCGCTTGAGCGCTCCTCGGAACAGCCGCCGGAAGGCGGTGTGCTGATCCCCTACTGCGACGAGTCGCTGACCCTCGCCTTCTCCGCGCGCCACGCCGACGATCTGCGCTACTGCGAGACATTCGGTGCCTGGTTCGAATGGCAGGCCGGCCGCTGGCGCGAGGACAACATCCGCCGCGTGTTCTCGCACGCCCGGCGCCTGTGCCGCGAGAAGTCCGCCGAGGCACTCGTCAGCATTCAGAACGAGAAGACGGCGGCAAAGATTGCCAGCCTGGTCGCCAGTGCCAAGACGGTGGCGGCCGTCGTCAACCTGGCGCGCGCCGATGCCCGGCATGCCACCGCCCCCGACGACTGGGACGCCGACGCGTGGTTGCTGAATACGCCGGATGGCATCGTCGACCTGCGCTCAGGCCAGACGCGCCCGCACGACCGGGCGGCACTGTGCTCGAAGATGACGGCGGTCGCACCTGCTAACGCCAGGTGCCCTCGCTGGCAGCAGTTTCTCCACCAGGTCACCGCCGGCGACCAGGACCTGCAGCGCTTCCTGCGCCGCATCGCCGGCTACGGCCTCACCGGCTCTACCCGCGAGCACGCGCTGTTCTTCTTCTACGGCACTGGTGCCAACGGCAAGGGCACGTTCCTCAACACGCTGACT
>Ga0209573_1001958_pt1 | contig 28500 bp, 18 predicted proteins | sample TNRBio252014_DNA_FD_185870 | JGI IMG/M metagenome (GOLD analysis project Ga0209573, IMG submission 185870) | Wastewater treatment Type I Accumulibacter community from EBPR Bioreactor in Madison, WI, USA - TNR Reactor_6/25/2014_ DNA (SPAdes)... | ecosystem: Engineered > Bioreactor > EBPR >...
CTGTGGCTCTCTGTGCCTTCTCAGTGGCTCTCTGTGTAACAACTGTATTTTTTTTTCACGAAAGGCGCGAAGTTTATAAGGTTTATAAAGTTGATTCGAAGATTCGAAGATTTGAAAATTCGAAGATTCGTGATTCGAAATTGGTGATTATTTTAATTTATGATTGTGACTAAATTTCTCGCAAAGGCGCAAAGGCGCAAAGGATTTGAAGATTTGAGGATTTGAAGATTCGAGGATTGATGAAGGGTTTAGGAAGTGGTAAAATATTAATCTTCAACGAAAAAAAAAGCTCCCGCAGATCTCGCAGATTTTCGCAGATTTTGGCCTGATATAATCTGTATTCTCTCTGTGGCTCTCTGTGCCTTCTCAGTGGCTCTCTGTGTAACAACTGTATTTTTTTTCCACGAAAGGCGCGAAGTTTATAAGGTTTATAAAGTTGATTCGAAGATTCGAAGATTTGAAAATTCGAAGATTTGAAAATTCGAAGATTCGGGATTCGAAATTGGTGATTATTTTAATTTAGGATTGTGGCTAAATTTCTCGCAAAGGCGCAAAGGCGCAAAGGATTTGAAGATTTGAAAATTCGAAAATTCGAAGATTCGAGGATTCGAGGATTGATGAAGGGTTTAGGAAGTGGTAAAATATTAATTTCCATTGAAAAGAAGGCTCCCGCAGATCTCGCAGATTTTCGCAGATTTTGCGCTGATATAATCTGTATTCCCTCTGTGGCTCTCTGTGCCTTCTCAGTGGCTCTCTGTGTAACAACTGTATTTTTTTTTCACGAAAGGCGCGAAGTTTATAAGGTTTATAAAGTTGATTCGAAGATTCGAAGATTCGGGATTCGAAAGTAGTGATTATTTTAATTTATGATTGTGACTAAATTTCTCGCAAAGGCGCAAAGGCGCAAAGGATTTGAAGATTTGAGGATTTGAAGATTCGAGGATTCGAAAGTAGTGATTATTTTAATTTATGATTGTGACTAAATTTCTCGCAAAGGCGCAAAGGCGCAAAGGATTTGAAGATTTGAGGATTTGAAGATTCGAGGATTGAAGAAGGGTTTAGGAAGTGGTAAAATATTAATCTTCAACGAAAAAAAAAGCTCCCGCAGATCTCGCAGATTTTCGTAGATTTTGCGCTGATATAATCTGTATTCCCTCTGTGGCTCTCTGTGCCTTCTCAGTGGCTCTCTGTGGAACAGCTGTATTTCTAAGTTCGTCAGGTTCTTATTTTTTGAAACAAGATAAATCAAATAGAATTAACTAAATGTTCTATGTTCCTATGTGGTGAAAAAAACATTTACCAAGTGAAAAGCTAAAAGCTTACACAAAGTCACTTTTTTTACAGAAAGATGGAATTTTAACGGCAGCAGAACTGATATGCAGTTTTTTATGACCGGATTTGACGTGGAATCATTATTTTTGGACTTTAAGATAAAGAGATGTTATTGACAACAGGTTTATTACTGGCCATACTGGTTTCAATTTTTACCGTACTGGCAGTCTGGAAGATACTAAAATACACCAGTTCCAAAAAATCCTGGCTCATCATCGGTTTGGCCATATTGATATTGGTTTCAGTTCAGATCATTGAGATCATCAACCTTAGCTCCAGCAAAGGCCTGCATATCCCGTTGAATGCCTATATTACGATCAATCTCCTCATTGCCATGGTCATCAATGCAGCGATTTTTTTTATGAGCAAATCGCTCAAAAAGCTCAGACAGGCAGAAAAAGACAGACAGGAATCAGAGATGCGCTTCCGTTTGTTGTTCGACCATTCCGGTGATGAGATCTATCTGGAAGATTTTGAGGCCAATATCATAGAAGTCAACAACGAAGCCGTCAATAAACTCGGTTACTCAAAAGATGAATTGCTCAGAAAGAACATGGCAGACCTCAAAACCAACAAGTTTGCACCCATGGTTAAGAAAAACCTGAAGATCGTAGGTCAATCAGGCAAACATGTTTTTGAAACGGAGCACCTGACCAAAGATGGCAGGACCATTTTCCTTGAAATGAGCAGCCGCGTGATCGATTATATGGGAGGCAAAGCCATCCTGAGCATCGGAAGAGACATTACAGCGAGAAAAGATATCGAAAGAAAGATCGCAGCGGCCATCATCGCCACTGAAGAAAAAGAACGGAAACGATTTGCCGCTGATCTCCACGACGATGTCGCACCCTTACTTTCTACCATCAAATTGTACATCGATTTGCTCAAAAAAGGCAATTTCAACAAAATAAGTCCGGAAGAGATCCTTCAATCCATTGATGAACTGATCGAAAAAGCGATCATCAGTACGCGGGAGATCTCAAACAATATCATGCCGAGCATCCTCGAAGATTTTGGTCTTGCTGCTGCCGTCAATGATTTTTGTACCTACATCAACAATACCAGGTCCGTGAGTATCAAACTGGATTGCTCCCAATACCAACTGACAGGTAAACGGATCGAAGAGACCGTGTTGTTCCAGAGTATCAAGGAGCTGGTGCACAATACCCTCAAGCATTCCAATGCCAAAAATATTGATATTTTCCTCGAAGCCAATGAGGATAACATCAACCTGTATTACAAGGATGACGGAACAGGATTCGATGTGGATGAAAAAACGAAAAATCCGGGTGGAATGGGCTTGAATAATATTATCAATAAAGTCAAGACCATCAATGGATTGACAATGATAAAAAGTGAACCCGGAGAAGGAATGACTATGCTGATCACTTTAAAAATCAAATAAATTATGCAGATAATCCGATTGGCGATCGCTGACGATCATGAGATTTTCAGAAAAGGTTTGCGGATCATCCTCAATGAACTGGACCAGGTGAAAGTGATGGGAGAAGCCCAGAACGGAAATGAATTGCTGGAAATATTAAAGAATCAGGAAATAGACCTGGTTTTGATGGATATCCGTATGCCGGTGATGGACGGGATCACGGCTACCAGAAAAATCGTTGAAAAATATCCGAAGACCAGGGTGATCGCCCTGACGATGTTTGAAGAGATCGGGTATTTCAACCAGATGATCGAGGCAGGCGCGGATGGATTTTTGCTCAAGAAAACGAACCAGGATGAGTTGGAGACCGCTATTATGACAGTGATGAGTGGTGAAAGTTATTTTTCCGAGGAATTTATCAATAAAGTCAACCGGACCCAGCGACCAGCACGAAGGTTGTTTGATGTCGAATTGACCGACAGGGAACAGGAAGTGCTTGAACTGATCTGCAAAGGTATGTCCAATGCGGAAATCGGTAAATTTCTGGGCGTCAGCGTGCGCACCGTGGACGGCCATCGCTCCAATCTTCTGGAGAAAACCGGTGCAAAAAACTCACCTCACCTGGTCATGTTTGCGATCAAGAACGGGTTGATCAAAGCGTAGGGAAATGGTTATTTTGCAATTAACTTCTTTATGGTGGTATGATTATCGATAAAGGACTATTTTTTTTGTGATATTATTTTTACCATCGCTTATCTGTAAATAATATACACCTTCCGGATAATTTCTCAATGAAAATGTATGTTGAAAAAAATACATAAAATGCTGCATTTCGATCATTTGCCCAAAACTATTCCTGATATTGATCGTAAGTTTTTGAATTGATTGGTCCGATATTACATTCAGCTCATCAGTAGTTATTGTAGGGTAAATAAGTAAACAATTATTGAGGTTCAACTCCCCGGTGTTTACTTTTAAATCAACTGTGATCATTATATATTTTTCGCATCCGTTTTTATCAACAACTTTTACCCCATAACTGCCGGCAGGGACATTGGTAAGCATATTACTTTTAATATCACTCGAATAATCCCAAATATAAGTATATGGAGGTGTACCACCTCCTGCAATAACAATTGCCGATCCATTATTTGTATTAAAGTTTGCCGGAATTTGCTGAGAGCTCAAAATAAGTTCAGTTGGTTCAGACAGATAAATATTTTTAGTTAAGGTGGAATTTTTATTATCTGTAACAGTTACTATATAAAAACCTGCAGGGAGATCATTAAGTGTTGGAGAATTCTGAGTTTCAGAAATATTCCATTTATAAGAATAAGGTTTTTGACCTCCAGTAACTATTATTTCAAGTTGTCCGGTATTGTATCCTTTACAATCTATCCCATGATTGATGACAAGTTGTCCTGATAGTGGAATAGCTAAGCTATCATATAAATACACTTTTAACATATCTTCATAAGTAGAAAGAATCAATGTATTCTTCCCGGCAATGAAATTGCCACCAGATAATATGTTTGTCAACGCTTTAGTAGATCTGTTAAATATATATGAATTATTTTTGTTCCCACAAGCTAAGACCTTTTCTGTTACAACAGGAGGGTTATTGTACCAAAAAGATTCTGATACTTTGTGCTTCCAGGTTTCTTCCCCGGTGTTTAAATTGTATTCCAGAACATATTGATTGGATATTACATACAATTTATCTTCCCACAATGAAGGATTAGAAATAAAATAATCATTTGCTTTTGCAGTTATGGTCAGACTTATTTTTTTCGATATGAGCGAAAAGACATGAATGTGAGTATTCGTTGTCAAAATGATAATTTTCCTTTCGGGATCGATCACCGGACTTGAGTTAATTACATATCCTTTATTGACATAAGGAATTGAATTTTCATTTATTGTATAATAAACATCCCCGGTCTGTGGGTTTATAGCTTTCAATTTTTTGTGATAAACATACATGGTATCATTATAGAAAACCGGTATCAACAGATCACTGCGATCATTAAATAATTCCTTTTTCCATTCCTTTTTGCCGGAAAAGGCATCAAAGGCTCTGATTTCGGTGTTGATGATTCCTACTTGCACATATACCATATTTTTGTATATATATGGGCCAACTGAAAAACTATTTGATGATTCAAAGTTTTGTGACCAAACTTCTACACCTGAATGTAGATCCACACAATATAATTTGCTTTCCCCATTTAAACTATGATACAAGTATAAGTACCCGTTTGAATAAGACACAGGAGAAATGGAGTATTGAGACTCGAAAGTATGCTTCCAGAGAATATTTCCGTTATTTATATCTCTGCAATATAAAAATTGTTGATAACCGTTGAAATCTGGTGCAGATAGAACATATATTAAATAATTTTGAATTAAAATACTATTTTCAATTTGATAATAATTAATCGTATTATGACTGAACGAATGCTTTAATATTACAGGTAGATCGAGCTCTGAAAAAGGGTTAACTCCCCTGTTAAGATCATCAAAACCATGTTTTGGCCAGTTGGTTGAATCTTCTGTAATGATGTCAAATTCAATTGTAGAGACCTGACTCCAGTTTCCATTTATATCTCTGCCAGCAAGGTAAATCGAGTGAGTTCCAGGTTCTAATCCGGAAGTAGATGCTTTGGCAGAAAAAGTCTCCACTATATCCCCAAAATACAAATCATCAGGGAAATCACTGATTCCATTCCCATAACCTGAAAAAACGTTGATGTGATATTCAAAATACTCAATACCCGATACAGCAATTTCTGAGCTATCTGAACAGTAAACACTAAAATCAAATGTCATTCCTTTTAAAACCCAGGGTATTTTCTTGATCAACTTTATCTCAGGGCCTAAAGTATCCGGTCCTTCACCAAGGTGAACTGTCCAGGAAAAATTATCTAAAATCCCATCCTGAAGTCCATTGAGATTTCCGTCCAGATGGTTTGAATTCAGATCGACAATGGTATTAAATAATGTAATTGTAATGGAATCACCAACAGGTAATAACTGCAAAGGTTTTATTTTGAGTGAATTATTTTCAGCATTGTAAAATGTTTCAAAACTATAATTATTTTGATTTTTATCTTTAATTTGAATTTTCAACTCAAGACTATCTGTTTGGATGGTTTCCGAAAATATGACTTCAAATGTTACATCTGTCGGCACTAAGTTTTTACCATTGGATGGAGTTATTTTTTTTACAAAGGGTTGTATCTCATCATAGATTATATCATTGATTTCAAATTCAAATACACCTAACCTGGTAGCAGCAATGATTTCGATATGTTGATCATCATCAATATCTCCTGTATATAGGGATTCTCTATAATAGTATTCATAACTGTTATTTATCATATCAGAAGTAAATAGTAACGATCCATTATCCTTAAAGATATAAACTTTTGACCTTGAAAGCATTACAATTTCTTTATTTCTGTCGCTGTCCAAATTTGAAATATTAATAGCTTTAATTGAATTTTCTGCAATAGGAATGTATGTTATTTCCAAGGTTTCTGGATCAATAATACACAAATTATAATTATCCTGACCATATACAAATTCAAACACTCCATCAAAATCAATATCTGCAAAAGCGAATACCCTGGCTGCCAATGATACCGGTACCTGATAATCTAATAATCTGGTTTTTGAGTCGTATACCGAAATAATACCTGGAGTTAAAACAGCAATTTCCAGATTTAGATCTCCATCCATATTACCTGTATTTATATCATATAATTCCTGAAATGTAGAAAATAAACTCCAGGATTCAACAAGTTCATTTTCATCATTTAACTCATATATTATGGTTCCTGAATTTGGTGAACTAACAAAAAGCTTTAGTTTTTCATCTAATCCGGTATGGAGAAAGTCTGCCTTAAATGGATAGGAAGGAACACTATAATCAGCAATAATCTCGTTTGTCCCGAAGTTTTTTAAAATAAAACCATTTGAAACAACAGATAACATATAAATTGCATTTTTATGTGTACACATTTTCACATAATTAAGACTTTCCTGCTTGCCTGTTTGGATAAATCCAGATATTCTTTCTTTCGATTTTCCATCGTATAAATAACCTCCGCCAGGATTCCAATTATTCTGGTTTCTTGACCCGATGAACATTTTTTTTGAATCTCCATTCTCTGATCCGATTACATCCAATAAAAATCCATTAGTTGGTCTTGTACTGGTCCATTCTATAGCATAAGCATATAAATCGGCAATCAAAATATGATTACCGCTATTGTTGGTATAACTGGTATATGCTAATTCATAAAAATTATCACCATCCAGGTCATCATATATTATTTTTTGATCATTCGGCGTGGTTAAACTATATTGACCATCCAGATGAAAAGTCTTGATATTATAAATTTTGATTAAATCATAGTCTGCCCACAGCAATTCAAAATCATGATCATTGTTTATGTCTATTATGTCAAATGTTTTCAAATTTCCCATTTCTTTTTGCCAAACCGGAGATTTTAAATTTGCATCATAACAAACAAGCGTTGAACCGACAGCTCCTAAAATCATCGATTGACCTGTATTGTAAATATCGAAAACTTTTAGATTAACACCAAACCCACCATAATAAAGCCATTGGGTTGTCAGGTCATTAAGCTTGACAACATGACCATTCGATCCATTAATTACCAATTGTTTGGTGTCATCACCATAAACGTTTGCAATATCAAAATCAGTTATATACCCAAAAGCTCTTTGAACCAGTATATTTCCTTCCAGATCAGTTATCAATATATTCCCTCCACTTTTGAAAAGTATTTTTTGAGTGCTGTCTCCAGTTTCAGTAAAAATATAAAACTTTTCAACCGGGACAGGCATATTAATAGAATCAATAATTTCATTTAATCGAAAATCAAATACTTGTATAGAATTACTCTTTGCGAAGTATAAAAAATTTTGACCATCAGAATTCAGATCATAAATTTCCATCCAGGTAATTTTTCCTGTAAAAATTGGAGATATATATTTTTCAGTATATTTATCATCAAGAAAATCCAATATTTTGAAATTTGATAAATTGGACGATTCAGACGAATATAGTAATTCTTTCACTCCATCTGAATCAAAGTCAAAGCTTATCATATTTGCAGTTCCTATATTTTCAAGATCTGAAATTATTCTCCAGTTTTGATTTGCATATTCCTGTGCACTCAAAGGAAGTATTAATAAATAAAACGAAAGCACAATCCATACTTTTTTCATTGTTTTTTTGAAGTAAGATGATAGCATAAGTTTGATAATTTATGAAAGAGAATTTTTCTTATTAAATAGCAATCCATATTTATAAATATAAATATTGTCTGAAAGGATTTATAGAGAATTCAAAGATAATAAATATTGAATTATGATTGCTTGATTATACTTCAACTGTTGGATATTTTATTCTGTAAAATATCAATTACAATTATGTGAGCTGTTAATCTCAGATGAAGTGAGTTATAAAAGTATGAAAGATTAGAATGTGCCTATGCCATTTTGATGTGTTAAGAAGAAGTTTTGTATGATCCTCACCCGTAAAAACACCTGTCAAAGAATTATTTTACAATTCCTTGTTTTTTTGCTTGCTGAAAATGAATGGATTATGATCCTTTTGAGTTTTTTTTAATATTGCGTCCACGTTTTTATCTTTTGTAATGCATTGATATTCAAATGTCTGATGTCTGAGTTAGGTATTTTTACCTGATTGTATTACGGGGGAATTACGCATGTGCGAGGTAGCTGACGGACGTAACTTTGTACCATCAAAAAAACTTAAAAACGCTCATGAAAAGGATCATCATTGTCGATAACGAATCAAGTTTCAGAAAAGGGTTGAGAACCATTCTGGAAAATATTGGCAACGTAGCATACATCGAGGAAGCGACCAATGGTGAAGAGTTTTTGAGGATGCTCCTGAGAAAGGATTTTGATCTGGTATTCATCGATCTTAAAATGCCGGTAATGGATGGTATCGAAGCTACCAAAAAAGCCAGGGAAATTTATCCGGAACTGACCATCATCGCTTTTTCTACCTATGAAAATGAACAATACAGAAAACTGATGATCGATGCAGGTGCAGATGAATACCTTTCCAAAATGAACAATAACTATGACGCCTTGGCTGAGATCCTCGCCGGAACCAGACACTATGCAGAAAATAATTATTTATCACATATATAAAACAAAGAAAATGGAAGCACAAAAAATTGTTATCGTTGATGATGATATGGACGTTATCACCGTCATTCAAGCCATCCTTAAAAGAGAAGGTTACGAAGTTCATTACGCAAATGATAAAAAAGCAGGTATCAAACTGATCAAAGAAATCAAACCAAAAGTGGCCATTCTGGATGTAATGATGTCCACCATCTATGAAGGTTTTGAACTGGCACAGGAGATCATTCAGGATGAAACATTGTCCAATACAGGGATCCTGATGCAAACATCCATCGATGTATTGACTACCACCAAACCTGACGTTCAGGCAATGGCAAGAGAATTCAGAAAATCTCCGGGATTTAAAGATCTGCATGTGATTCTCATCAGAGACATCAATACAGGGAAAGCAGGCGTAGATTACCTCGCTGAAGATGGCAATTCCGTGTTTTTCCACGTGGACGGTTTCATCAAAAAACCCGTTGAAGCCAAAAAAGTGATACCTGAGATCAAACGGATCGCTGAACAACATTAAGTGTTTTTTTGCCGGGCAAAACAAGCCAATCAGCAACACTTTGCCCGGCTTTCCAAAAATTCAACGGACTAAAGCACATGTTCATTTAAATTTTCAAAATCTATGGATTCTTCATTAGACTTAATCATCGAAAACTATAAAAGCAGCGGAAAAGATGCCCTGATCCCCATGCTTCAGGAAATCCAGGAAGCTGAAGGCTTTCTCTCAGAGGCAGCCATCGTCAAAACGGGTCAGACACTGCACATTCCGACGAGTAAGATTTTTGGGGTGGCAACCTTTTACAACCAATTCAGGTTCGAACCCAAAGGTAAATACCACGTGCAGATTTGCAGGGGAACAGCCTGCCATGTGCTCGGTTCCGCAACGGTACTTTCAGAAATAGAAAAACATCTCAAAGCAAAAGCCGGTTCCACCACCCGGGACGGTTTGTTCAGCATTGAAGTGGTCGCATGCATAGGCGCCTGTGGTTTGGCTCCGGTGGTTTGTATCAATGGTGAATTTCACGCCAAAGTAACTGCTGCCTCGCTGAAGGAAATATTAGAATCATACAAAGCAAAGGAAGAAGCATAATGGAAACAACACAATTTTTATTGCTGGATCTGCTGAAAAAACCAGAAGAAGTCTCTCAAAAAGCATCCTTACAATCATACCTTGCTGCATTGAGAAGAGAAAACGTGACTGAACCGGTGATCTTTATCGGAGCAGGAACTTGCGGACTTGGCGCCGGAGCAGGCAAAACCCTTCATGCTGTCAAAGAATTTTTGGCAGAAAAGAATCTGGATGCAAGGATCATCGAAGTGGGTTGCATCGGATTGTGCTCTTCCGAACCGGTCATGGATATACAATTGCCTGGTTACAACAGGATCTCCTTTGAAAAGGTAGACGCAGCTAAAGTGCCGGACATCCTGACCGGTATTTTCCAATTGGAAGTGGACAAAACGCATGCGATGTGCCAGTTTCCTTCCATTGGTAACCAATCCTGGGAAGGAGTGCCTTCCTACATGGAACATCCTTTTTTCAAACCTCAGAGCCGGCTGGTTCTTAAAAATTGTGGCATCGTAGATCCGGTCAGCATCGAAGAATACATTGCGACTGGAGGTTATCAGAGTTATTTGTCTTTGATCCGCAATAAACAACCGCTTGAAGTGTGCGATATGATAGAAAAATCCGGTTTGCGCGGACGAGGAGGAGGTGGTTTCCCCACAGGAAAAAAATGGAAATTCGCCTTCCATACAGAAGCTGAACAGAAATATCTGATCTGCAACGCAGACGAAGGTGACCCGGGCGCATTCATGGACAGAGCGGTGATCGAAGGTGACCCGCACAGATTGCTTGAAGGGATGGCCATCGCAGCTTACGGTATCGGTGCAACAAAAGCTTATGTTTACATCAGGGCAGAGTATCCCCTGGCGATAGAAAGATTGAATATCGCACTGGAACAGGCAAAACAATATGGCTTGCTCGGGGAAAATATTTTTGACTCTGGTGTGAATTTCAGCATTAAAGTTAAAAAGGGAGCAGGCGCCTTTGTTTGCGGAGAAGAAACTGCTCTGATCCACAGCATCGAAGGAGAACGTGGAATGCCGAGACCAAGGCCTCCGTTTCCTGCTGTGAGCGGCCTTTTTCACAAGCCTACGATCATCAATAATGTGGAAACACTGGCTAATTTGCCCGAAATCATCGCCCTGGGCGTGGAACATTTCGCCTCTATGGGTACAGATAACAGCAAAGGCACCAAAGTGTTTGCCCTTTCAGGAAAGATCGCCCTTACCGGCCTGGTGGAAGTTCCGATGGGAACCACCCTGCGTGAGGTGTTATTCACCATAGGTGGTGGCATTGCCAATGATAAAAAATTCAAAGCTGTTCAGATCGGAGGACCTTCAGGAGGTTGTATCACAGAAGAAAATCTGGATATTCAGATAGATTATGAATCATTGATCAAAGTGGGCGCTATGATGGGTTCAGGAGGTCTGGTCGTCATGGACGAAGATACCTGCATGGTAGATGTAGCCAAATTTTTCATGGATTTCATACAGAGAGAGAGTTGCGGAAAATGTATTCCCTGCAGGGAAGGAACCAGGAGAATGCTGGAAATCCTGCATACAATCACCCACAAGCCAACCGATGAAGCTAAATATGAACCTCTTGAAAGGATCAAAAGCGTGATGCAGCTTGAAAAGCTGGGTAAGGTGATCAGGGAAACTTCTCTTTGCGGACTGGGGCAAACAGCACCCAACCCGGTGTTGAGCACCCTGAGATGGTTCAGGCACGAGTATGAAGAGCATATTTTTGATAAAAATTGTTCAGCCGGTGTTTGCACAGAGCTCAGAACCTTCAAAATCGATGTGGAGAAATGCACCGGTTGTATGGTTTGTGCCAGAAAATGTCCGACAGAAGCGATCATTGGCGCCAAAAAAGTACCGCACTTCATCATCGAAGAAAAATGTATTTCCTGCGGTGCCTGTGCTGATGTGTGCAAATTCGATGCAATAGATATTTTTTAACAGATAATGACGGAAACAATGAATATCAATCTGGAGATCAACAATAAACAGGTGACAGCCAACAAAGGCGAAACCATCCTGGAAGTATGCAAAAGGCTCGGTATCAATATTCCCACTCTTTGCCATATCAAGGAAACTTTTCCCACCGGAGCTTGCAGGATGTGCGTGGTAGAACATGTCAACTCAGGCAAACTGATCACTTCGTGTTCTTACCCGGTGGAAGAGGGTATGAAAATTATGACCCACTCCAACAGGGTTGCGGAAAGCAGAAAAGTGATCGTTGAGTTGCTGTTGAGCAATCACCCGGATGACTGTCTGTATTGCGTCAGAAATATGAATTGCGAGTTGCAAACCTTGTCTGCAGATCTTGGCGTCCGCGAAAGAAGGGTCATGGGTGTTAAAAACCTTAAAAACCTGGATCACACCGGCGCGAGTCTTGTCCGGGATCCTGCCAAATGCATTCTTTGCGGCAGATGTGTGGATGCTTGTGACCGCATCATGGGTGTCAATGCGATCGATTTTATCAACAGAGGAAGCAATGCAGAGATCGCAGTAGCCTTCAACAAAGGTCTGAATACTTCCTCTTGTATCAACTGTGGCAGATGTATCATGGTTTGTCCGACAGGTGCTCTCTACGAAAAGAATCACTACGCACAGATCATGGAAGCGCTGGATAACCCCAAAAAGCATGTTGTCGTACAGTATGCACCTTCTATTTCCGTAACCATGGCCGAAGAAATCGGTTTGCCTGCAGGAACTGATGTATATGGACTTTTAAACGCCAGTCTCAGAAAAATGGGTTTTAATACGGTGTTTGACGGAGCATTTACTGCAGACCTGACCATTATGGAAGAAGGTTCCGAACTGATACATAGACTTACTGAAGGCGGCCAACTGCCTATGTTCACCAGTTGTTGCCCTGCATGGGTGAAATACATGGAAGAATTTGCACCTGAATTGCTCAGTCATCTTTCTTCAGCAAAATCCCCCATGCAAATGATGGGTGCCATGATCAAAACCTATTGGGCAGAAAAGAAAGGTCTGGATCCTCATGATATTTACAGTGTGGGAATCATGCCGTGTATCGCCAAAAAATTTGAGGCGCAGCGGTCTGAGATGACCCGCCACGGAATGTCCGATGTGGATGCCGTGCTCACCACCCGTGAACTGGTCGGATTGCTCAAAATATACGGTATTGACATTCATTCCCTTGAACCGGAATCAGTGGATTCCCTCATGGGGCAAAGAAGTACGGCAGGTAAAATTTTCGGAGCGGCAGGTGGTGTCATGGAAGCTGCGGTCAGAAGCGCCCATAAGCTCGTGACCGGCGAAGAAATGTCCAACCTCAGGATCGAAGCACTCAGGGGCTTTGCTCCGGTCAAAAGAACAACAGTCAGGATCGGAGACATCGATTTGAATATTGCAGCAGTCAACGGACTGGCAGGAGTCAAAGAGATCATTGAAGAGGTCAGAAGCGGGAAAAGCGATCTTCATTTTATCGAAGTGATGGCTTGCCCGGGCGGATGCATCAACGGAGGCGGTCAGCCATTGACGGTCAATGAAGAAAATATCAGAAAAAGAATGGCCAGTCTGTATACCATCGATGCAACGGAAACCATCCGGACTTCACATAATAATCCGGAGATTCAAAAGATCTATGATGAATACCTGGGTGAACCGCTCAGTGAAAAATCTCATCATCTCTTGCATACGCATTATGAAAAAAGAGATGTATTGATATAAACAATGATCCAAATTGCATTTTTATCATAATTGGTTTGGGATAAGGGAGGCGAAAGCCTTCCTGACTGAACCTGAAAACTAAAAAACATTTTCCATGCCTCACGCACAAATAGAAAAACTGGTCAGCACGGTTCCCAACAGATGCCGGGTGTGCTACTCGTGTGTCAGGGAATGCCCGGTCAAAGCGATCAAGATCGTCAACGGACAGGCAGAGATCCTGACATCCAGGTGTATTGGCTGTGGAAGTTGTTTCATCGTATGCAGTCAGGGCGCCAAAGCTATTCTGGATACCAAACCGGGTGCTTTGTCCTTGCTCAGAGGGGAACATGAAGTGGTCGCATGCGTTGCACCCAGTTTTGCGGCTGAATTTACAGAATTGGATGATTACCGGCGTTTTGTAGGCATGGTCAGGGCTTTGGGATTCAGTAAAGTGGTGGAAGTTTCCTTCGGTGCAGACCTGGTTGCCAGGGAATATGCAAAAGTTTACCGGGAAAACGTAGATAAAACCTGGATATCTTCCGATTGCCCGGCCATTGTTTATTACGTTGAACATTATATGCCGGAGATCAAAGACTCCCTGGTTCCGGTCGTTTCCCCCATGGTGGCGACGATCAGGGTATTGAAAAAAAAATATGGTTCAGACATTAAAACAGTATTCATCGGGCCCTGCATCGCAAAAAAAGGGGAAAGTACAGAGGTGGATGAAGTGATCACTTTCAGGGAATTGAGAGAGTTGTTTACTTCAGTGAAGATCGATCCGGATGCGGTTGAACCGGCAGAATTTGATCCGCCTTATGCGGGTAAAGGATCTTTGTTTCCTGTTTCACGCGGTATGTTGAATACGATCGGAGGCGAAGAAGACCTTATGTCAAATAATATGATCGTCTCCTCAGGCAAAAAAGTGTTCATAGATATCCTGAAGGAGATCGGAGAAGGTGTTTTTAAAGGTAAAAACCTGGAATTGCTCTGTTGCAACGGTTGCATCATGGGTCCGGGTATGAGTCCGGATGGCAAGTTGTACGCAAGGCGCAATGCTGTGAGTGACTATGTCAAAGATAAACTGGAGAAACTGGATAATGATGTATTTGAACAGGAAATGAAAAGCTTCGAGCAAATGGATCTGAGTCAGTCTTTCCGGAACCTGGACCGCAGGATGAATAAACCGGGCTCTGCCAAAGTGATCGAAATACTTCAGGCCATGGGCAAACACGAATCCAGTGATCTGCTCAACTGCGGAGCCTGTGGTTATGATACCTGTGTGGATCATGCGGAGGCCATCATTCATGGTTTTGCAGAGATAGAAATGTGTCTGCCTTACTCCATCGAAAAACTGCACCAGTCGATCGGACAGCTCAACATTGCCAACGAGAAACTGTCTGATGCCAGACAAGCCCTGATCCAGTCAGAAAAACTGGCCAATATGGGGCAACTTTCTGCAGGCATTGCGCACGAACTCAACAATCCGCTCGGAGTCATCACCATGTATTCCAACCTGTTGATGGAAGAAACGAATACGGAAAGCCAAAATTACAAAGACCTGAAACTGATCGTGGACCAGGCGGAAAGATGTAAAAAAATAGTTGGCGGTCTGCTCAATTTTGCCAGGAAAAACCAGGTTAAGGCTGTTCAGGTGAATTTGAATGATTTTTGCAGGGAAAGCATTGACAGCATCATCCGGCCTGATGATGTAAACCTCGTTTTTAATCCTGAGATCACCGACCCGATCGCTTTTTTTGACCGGGATCAGATGATGCAGGTGCTCACCAACTTAATGAAAAACTCAGTTGAAGCTATTTCAGGTACCGGAGAAGTCAACCTGATACTCAACGGTGATGAAAAGAATGTATATTTTATTGTAAAAGATAACGGTTGCGGTATCCCGGCGGAAAATATGGAAAAAATATTCATGCCCTTCTTCACCACGAAAGAACTTGGTAAAGGGACAGGCCTGGGATTGCCACTGATTTATGGAATAGTTAAAATGCATAAGGGAGACATTACAGTGAAGTCGAATACCGATCCTCAAAAAGGAGAAACCGGAACGAGCTTTCATATCAGAATTCCCAGAATGAACTCAAATTAATATTTAGCAATGGAAAATCAAAAAGTTGTATTGATCGTAGACGATGACCCTGATTATTTGTTCCAAACCGGTTTGGTGCTTGAACGATTCGGGCTGCGGGTTATAAAGGCAGAAAACAGGAAAGAGGCTGAACAGTTGTTGTCTGAAACAAAGCCCGACCTTTGTATTTTTGACCTGATGATGGAAACCCAGGACAGTGGATTTATTTTGGCTTACAGAGCAAAACAATTGTATCCCGACGTTCCGGTGATCATTGCTTCAGCAGTTACTTCTGAAACAGGACTTGTATTCAAACTCGAAACCATGGAGGATAAAAGCTGGATCAAGGCAGACATCTTTCTCGAAAAGGGTATCCGGCCCGATCAGCTTCAGCGGGAGATCAACAAGCTGTTGGAAATTTAAGCTGAAGGGAAACTGCTGCCATTCAGTGGCAGCAGCCAAATGGATAAATGGGCATTTTTTATAACCATTCTTTGTGAATGGAAACAAAAACAGTTTTATGGAACCACTAAAAGTTTTGATCGTCGATGATGAACCTGGTATACGGTCAGGGATCGAAAGGGTGTTGCGTGGATTTACCGTCAGTTTTCCATTTCTCGAAACGGATTTTACTTTTGATCTGATCTCAGTTGAAAGTGGGGAGGAAGCGGTTGAGCAAATAGACAGAGGTCAGATAGACATCGTTTTGCTGGACAATAAATTGCCAGGCATTCAAGGGATTGAAGTGTTGGAATATATCAATAAGAACCAGATAGGCGTAGAGGTGATGATGATCACATCCTATGCCAACCTGGATCTGGCGGTTCGGGCAACCAATCAGGGCGCATTCAATTTTGTTCCCAAACCTTTTACGCCACAGGAACTTCGCACGGCTATGGAAGCCATCACCAAGCATGTTTACCTCAAAGGCATAGGCAAAAACCTCAACAAAACAGAAAAGCAAAACAGGTTCCAGTTTCTTTCCGTGCTGTCACACGAGCTTAAGTCACCCATCAATGCAGTGGAAGGTTATCTCAATATCATGAAAGACAGGCAGATCGGCGAGGATATCGGTGATTACGAGACGATGATCGATCGATCTCTGGTAAGGATCAAAGGCATGAGAAGTCTGATCATGGATATGTTGGATATCACGAGGCTTGAATCTGGTGTCAAAAACAGGGAAATTAAACCGGTTGACCTGGTTGAAATCGCCAGGATATCCAAAGATACGGTGGAACCGCTGGCCATTCAAAAAAACATTAAGATACACATGGATCTGCCCGAAGAGCTTATTTTTAATGCAGATTCCAACGAAATGGAGATCATTTTTAACAATCTGCTGTCCAATGCCGTGAAATACAACAAGGAATCCGGTGAGGTGTTTTTTACGATCAAAGCAGTTCAGCATGAAATCCATGTGATCGTGGAAGATACCGGCATAGGCATATCGCCGGAAGATCTTCCGAAACTGTTCGGGGAATTTCATCGGATCAAAAACGATAAAACCAGGGATATCACCGGTTCCGGCCTTGGCCTGAGCATCCTGAAAAAACTGGTAGACATGTACCACGGCAGGGTAGAGGTAGAAAGCGAGGCAGACAAAGGAACGAAATTCTTGGTGAGGATAGGAGGTTGAGTACAGTTGGGATCCGGGAAAGCTTATAGCCTGGAATTTCAGATTTCTTGATTTTAAGCTGTTTCAATAAAAACATTGGAACCATGATCCAAAGGTTTCAATGTAGTTCAACATGTAACAATTCCATTTTTGGCAGCCCAGTCAGAAAGATTTTCCATTTTTATAGCGGCAGACATGAGATCGGGGAACATGTCCGGAGTACAGGCAAAAGCCGGAATTCCGATTTTCGAAAATTCAGCCGCATTTTGGTGATCGTAATCCGGTGCACCTTCATCATTCAAAGAGAGAAGACAGATGAATTGTACGCCTGAGCCAACGATTTCTTTAGCTCTTTTAAGCATTTCATCATCATCTCCGCCTTCATAAAGGTCCGAAATTAAGACCAGGACCGTATCATGGGTTCTGGTGATCAGATCCTGACATTTTTTTAACGCATTGTTAATATCAGTTCCTCCTCCAAGCTGAACACCAAACAACAATTCAACCGGATCCTTCAATACTTCTGTCAGATCTGCTACCTCTGTATCAAACACGATCATTTTGGTAGTCACTGAAGGAATTGACGCGAGAACGGCACCGAAAACACCTGAATAAACCACTGACGTCCCCATTGACCCGCTTTGATCAATGCATAAAACAATATCTTTCATTGATTTTCTGGATCTTCGGCCATAGCCTATTTTAGTTTCGGGTATGATCGTTTTATAATCAGGCTGATAATGTTTCAGGTTTTTGAGAATGGTTTTATGCCAGTTGATTTCCTTGTATTTGGGTCTGCGGTTGACAGTTGATTTATCTATGGATCCGGATATCATGGATATCGTTTTTTGCTCTAATTTGTCCAGTAATTCATCCACTACTTTTTTTATTACCATTCTGGCTGTTTCTTTAGTTTTGGAGGGAATCAATTTTCCCAGTTCCATCAGTGTCGCTACAAGGTGAACATCGGCCTCCGCTTCTTCCAGTATTTCTGGTTCAAACATCATTTTTTGTTTCAATTCCGGGTGTTTCATAGCATCTTTTTGGATGACCTTTACGACTGATTGTTTGAAATATTTTCTAATATCGCCGAGCCATCGCGCAATATTTGGACTGGATTTCTCTTTTCCACCTTTTCTGTTAGCAGGTGAGTAATTAAATTCTCCGGTTTGTTCGAAATCATAGAGCGCAGAAAGTGCTGCATCCATTTCTGAAAATTCGCATTCCAATTCCTGACCAGTTCCATCTGCCTCGCCACCTCCAAGTACAAGCCTCCATTTTTTTAAATGATCCAGTTCTGATGTTTCCATAATTAAACGCCTAATAGGTTTTTGATTGATGGCAAGAGTCTTTTTCCTCTCCCGGCATCGAAAAATTCAGTGATGTCATGATATGTACCTGAAAGCTGGTTTGACCCTTCATTCTTTACTTTTTCCCCGATTTGTTTCCTTTCGAAACAATTGAATTTCGAAAAAGTACGTCTCAGAACCGGCAACAGATCGAGGAAAGCATCCTGTTGAAGTTCATCTATCCAATGGTTGATCAATTGCCAGATCCGCTGATCATAAATCAGGATCTGGGCGCTTCCTCTTAAAAAACCTTCCAGCCATGATGCGACGACGGGTGTTTCAATATTGGTGGAAAGATTGAAGGATAATTGCAATTCAATATCCTCGTCAGTAAGTCGTCTTCCATCGAACAATAAACGTGTGCTACAGCCGGAAATTACCGGGTGGATGCCTGGGGCTTGCGACAAATCTAATAAAGTCAGAAACCATTTATCCATTTTTTCTTCATGTTCAAGAATTGAAATGGCCTGGTGCGTTTTGCTGATCAATTCAAAGAGTGTCAGTGAAGTTTCTTCGTTCAGCCCATAACAAGTATTAGGCAGATGAATACAGATTTTGGCAAATAGCCGGTCAACTATTTTTTCAATTTGTTCAAGATCAGAATTTCGAACATCGCCATATCGGATCACATTTATCAAATCAGGAAGGGATCGCATAATATCTTCAATATCGTTAGAGACTGCCGATTCATCTATGATCTTTTGAAGAAGAGCTTGTATGGATTCGAATAGTTCTGCCGGAATACATTCGTTGATCCATTCTACCAGTTGCGAAATTAAATGAGTATGGATCATTTCATATTTAACAAATGATCCGGCAGCTTTTTCGATGGTATTGCCGAAATATGATTTGTCAACCAGGAGTATTTCCATTTCCGGATCCCAGATCAAAACCCAGGATTCCTTGAAAGTTCCTTTATTTCTTGAAAACGTTTTTTGAGCCCAGTTGATCCCGAGAATTTGAAGTCTGTGAAAAAAAATACTCCGGTCAAGATCCAGTTTTTTTCTCAGATCAAGGTCGTATTGTTTTGGGAATGCAGACAAATTCAACCTGAGTAATTTTATCATTTTCAAAAAATCACTTTGCAAAGGTACTTTGGGTAAGTTTTCAGGGATTTGTCCGATTTTTTCCCCAATAATGATTTTTTCCCTGATGAAATCAAAAATAATCTGATCTCCCATACACATTACAGTAAGGGTTGATTCATTGATCTCTTCAAGTGTGATATGAGATTTATTGCGTATAGCTGCCAGCGCATAAGCCAATCTGTAGCTTTCAAGAACATGTGCAGTTGAAATATCAAAATCCTCATTGCGAAAAGAAACAGCAACTTTCGTAAGCCATTTTATCTCAGTATCAACGGGATTTTTCCACTGAAATTCTGACCATCCGGGTGAGTAAATACCAGCGCCATAACCAGAATAATAACTCAATCTGGAGTTGGTCCATGGAATCCAGGCAACCTCCACTTTAGTCCTGACTTTGGGTAAAGCTTTCAGAATTCTTTCATCTGCTTTTTTATTGTCTGCCAACAGAGCAGGAGCATGCCATGCACCACATACAATCACTATATTCTGATACTTTTCCTGAGCTTCCCACAAGATTTTTCTCATGTATGCCTCCCGGGCAATATTTTCCTCTTCAAGTGTTGAGCTGATGCCTTCATTTCGCAGGGATCCCATTGCCAGCAACACTGCTTCAAAGTGCTCTTCAGGAAACCGGTAAGTGTTTTTTTCAAAATGATGTTCCCACCATTTTTCCCCGTTTTCAAAGCCGGATATTTCTGCCAAATATTCCAAAGGTTCCCTTTCCAACGTCGAATTGGCAATAGTTTCATTTGCTATTTGTTCCGGTTTGGATTTTGCTATCTGTATGGCCAACGCTCCAGGCAAATCCAATGCTTCAACAGGAATACCTCTTTTATTGGCAAACTCAGCAGCCACCCATTCCGGTGAAAATTCAGCATAAGGATAAAAATTGGATTGCATCGGATCCTCTGAATTGAACACCATTATGGCTACAGGTGGAACAAGTCCCTTGTGGCCAATTTCCTTCAATAACGGATTGATCTCTGGTGGTCCCTCAATTAAAATGATATCCGGATTGATTTGCTCTAAAATGGTTTGTACATTTTTAGCTGATCCAACTCCGTGATGCCTGATGCCAAGAATTTGTACTCCCATATTCAGGCATTGATAAGTGCACTTAAATCTGCCATCACCTCAGAATAAAAAACATCGGGCACATCCTTTATTTTTACCAGGGTTGGTTTCGTGATTTCATAAAATGCAACCGCTTTGACTATGGCTTTCTCATTGCCTCCCTGGTAATAAGCTGCAGGACCTTCAATATAAGGTTCGGCTCTAACGTTTTGAGAATGGTTTATTTTTTCAAAAGTTAAATACCCACCATCACCATTATATTTGATCCAACCTTTACGAAGTAAAAATCCTGCAACAAAATCTGCCCCCTTTTTTACTGAGGAATCATAAAACGCTTTGGAAAAAGACTGTTCCATTTCATCCTGCTGTTTTCTGATGACAGGTCTGTCTAAAACAGGGAATTCAAACTCAAAGGATTGATCAAAAAGCTTGTCTTTCCACTTTTGCAGGGTATCTTCATCCAAATGTAACGGATGCAAAATACCTATTTTGTATGTCTTTTCCAAAGATATTTCTTCATCATTGATACCATTCAGCTCCAGATCATCATCGCAATAAAAAACACTTTGGAGCTTACCATTAGGATCATATAAACCCCATAAAAGCTTTTGTACATAGTTGATCATGATGGGATTGTTTTTGTAATAATTGATCCATTCATCCACATCCCACCTTCTTTCTTCAATCAGATACTTTTCCAGTCGGTGCGATTGATTTTTAATGACTTCTTTAACCTCTTTTTCAATACTTTTTAGTTCGCTCTGTATCACCGGATCAAGACCTTTGGGGATCGATTTTCTAAGATTATTGTCGGGATCAAAAAAATTGATTTTGAATTCTCTGTTGATAAATGCTCTGTAAACTTCGCCATGCAATTCAACAGGAAAATAATTATTCTCAAAGCCAAAATCCGGCACGATCCTGTCAGCAATCTGATCCGGGGATATTTTTAATGATTCTGCTGCGGCTTGTAATGCTTCTCTGGCAACTGCAGCTACCTTTGGTTTTTTATTTGCGTATTGACGTGAAATGGATTCTACCATCCTTAAGGCTTTGTTGGAACCCACCATTGCGATGGAACCAACTAAATACTCCGCCAAAGCCATTCTTTTGGCACTGATGCTGCTTTTAAAAATATTATACAGGTTTTGCAAAACTTCACCACCACCAAGATGGGCTGCAAAGGTGACATAGTTTTTAATGGTATTGTCAAGATTGCTGTCTTTAAACGCTTTGATCAGATGAAGTGCAAATTTCGTACTCTTAGTTAAATCCAGATGTTGAAACATCTGTTGCAATTCGGGATCGAGCAGTAAACCCTTCATCCGCTTTATTCTATAGAAAATAAATTTGACCTCTTCTTCATTCAAAGGCAAACCGGAAGCTTTCCAGAATAATGACGGTAATTCATTTGCAATCAACCACTTCTCAGACCATTTGGTCAGTTTATTTCTTTTTGAAGCCTGGTTAATATTTCTCAAAATTTCATCAAAGTAGAAAGGCTGGCTATTAAATAAATCTTTCAGAGTCTCTAGTAAAATGTCCCGGACGTCATCATTTCGTTCTATATCGATGTGCCCGAATAAAAGTTTTTTAGAGTTTTCATCTAAACTGTTCTGCATTATCAACGCACCTACGATCCTTTCTTCCACTTTTCCGTTAAGAAGCATCTGATGCACTTTGTCTGTCAGGCGATCTTCATATTTAGATAAAAGTTCGCACATCAGTACTTTATATTTTTTAATTGACGTATTCAATGCGAATTCTATACAAGTGTCAAGATAAGCGGAAACATCATATTTCCCAAGCATTTCAATCGTATTTTCAAAGTACCCTGATCTGTAGGTGTCAACAAGTTTTGGATCTTTTTTGAGGGACTCGATCAACAGTGGAACCGCTTCAGAATTGAATTCAGATTCGATGAATTTAAGATAACTTTCCGTTAAATGATTGCTTTCAACAATGTATTTTTTTATCCTTTCAAATCCTGATTTTTGATTCTGTTCAAGCAAAAACTTTGAGTATTTTTCAGGAACATTCCACATATCCATTTCAGATGAATATCCGGATTGTTCATTCAGATCATTTTCACTGGTCGTATAAAAATTCAGATGTTTCTCACCCAATGCTGTGATCCGGGCCACATACTTGTTTTTAAAATGAGTATTCAACCAAATGAGTAAATCAAACTTTAAATTGCTTTCAAAGTTTGGAATGTTTAAAGCTTTCACCGCATAAGACTCAAATTTCACAGGATCCTGATGCAGGAGAAAATTTATATTTTCGATGATCGGGTACTGATTATCATCATCGTCAGTATAGATGATGTATTGATCAAATTTGCCTTCCAGCGCCTGAGGGCAATGTTCAAACAGGAATTTCATGATATGCAGCTTCCTGAGTTTGTCATAAAATACATATCCTGTCAGATAATTGAGCGCCAGATCATTCAGGAGATGAGCTTTTCCCTTTTTTTGTACCAACCCCAAAACTGCTTTTTTATCACTCAATTGTGGTATTAAAAACTCAGCAAAACCAGTCATTTTTTTAGTTTTTACCTGATCATTGCGGTTCATTATATAATGAAAATCATGGTAGATATTGAGTATGGTTTTTTTGATCAGCTCGTCTGTTTCAATGCCTGAATCAAGAATATAATGAATAAATTCCTCAATTTTAGGACCTGACTCATACGTGATTTTGTATGCCACAAAAGTCCAGATTAGTTGTTTATTCAGCTGATATTTTCCGGATAAAAGCTGAATAAGGATTCGGATTAAAGGGTTCGAATGATCCCAGGGATTAAAACTTGTCAGATTGTCCTGATCTGAAAACTGAGCTATCAGAATGGAGGTAAAAAGTCTTTCTATATTCGGATAATTTCCGGAAAGGCATTTCACGATATCAGGAAGATCTGCGGTTTTCTCCTCCAGCAGCATTTGGACAAACAAGTCAATCAGCTCTATTTCTGTTTCACTGACAGAATGTCTTTGTCTCAGGGCCAGGTTTTTGTATTTGTCCGCTTCTCCGTAAATTTGTTCTTTAATGAAAGTTTTTAAATGGTCCATTTTACTGTTGTTTCATTAATTAAATACTGATCTCCCTGCATGCGCGATAAATGTCTTTCCATTCAGCCCTTCCTTTTACTACAGTTTCAAGGTATTCTTCCCAGATGACTTTATCCTGGACAGGATCTTTCACTATTGCGCCAACCAATCCTGATGCGATATCATGTGATGATAATTTACCGTTCCCAAAATGCGCTGCAAGAGCCAGACCGCTGTTTACAACCGAAATTGCCTCTGCAACACTCATGGTTCCGGAAGGAGACTTGACTTTTGTTTTGCCATCCTCTGTCATTCCAGCCCTCAATTCCCTGAATATGGATACGATCCTTTTGATCTCGATCAGGGTAGGCAATTCGGCAGGAAGGTTTAAATGCACTGCCATTTTCTCAACCCTGGTTTTTACGATGTTTATTTCTTCTTCTGAAGACCTCGGAACCGGCAAGATCACTGTATTGAAGCGTCTTTTTAGTGCTGAAGACAATTCATTCACTCCTTTATCCTTATTGTTGGCAGTTGCAATGACATTAAATCCCATTTGAGCCTGAACTTCCATATTTAATTCAGGTATGGGCAGGATTTTCTCCGAAAGTATGGTGATCAGGTTGTCCTGAACATCTGCTGAAATTCTCGTCAGCTCTTCAATTCTGGCTATTTTGCCGTTTTTCATTGCATTCAATAGAGGTGTTGCCACGATGGCTCCTTCCGAAGGACCTTCAGTGAGTAGTTTGGCATAATTCCAGCCATATCTTACTGACTCCTCACCGATCCCGGCTGTTCCTTGAATGAGGTAGGTGGAATCACCTGCAACTGCTGCAGCGATATGTTCAGATACCCATGATTTTGCCGTTCCGGGAATTCCGTACAGCAATAAAGCGCGATCTGTAGTGAGCGTAGCCACAGCAATTTCCATAAGTCTCCTGTCTCCGATATATTTCGGGCTTACCTCAAAGCCGTTTTTCAATTTGGTGCCCATCAGGTAATCTACTACTTTTTGGGGTGACAATAACCAATTAGGGGGTCGATGACCTTTATCAATTTTCTGAAGTTCTTCCAGTTCTTCCCGATATTCTATTTCTGCATGATTTTTTTGTACAGCCATGATAATTATTTTATGATAATAGAGATTTTATTTCCAGACTTTCAATCAGTGGATGATAAAAACCATCCCATAAGGATTTATAGGAGAAGGACGCTGACTGATTGGCATCAATATCCTTCAGAAGCTTGATACAGGAAACAGGCATTTTTTTGATAGCTTCCATTTCTATGGATTCGATGATAAAAAAGTCTTTTCTTTTGCACAATTGAACCAAAACATTGATCAATTTGGTTGAAAAAGCTTCAGTCCATTCGTTCTCATTCTCTAAAAATCCGGCTTTTATTACAGCTTTATTGAAGAAAAGGGCATTAACTTCGATAAAATTCTCCCAATGAATTTGTTTTAAAAGTGAAGCAAGATCAAGACGGGATTGATCCGGATCTTTTGTCAATAAGTAAAGAATCAGTTTTTGGTCTTTTGTGATCCTGGCCTGCTGAATCAATGGCTCCAGCAAGCTTTTGACGGAATGTCCCTGATGAATTTGAATAAACTGTTCATCTTTCAGAAAGTAATCCATGGTTTGAAGTGTATCGGCATCAAAAAGTTTGCACCAGACAGTCATAGAAACAGATCTTACAATCCTTGAAAAGTAATATAAATTGTCCGCTTTAAAATCAACCATTTCTGGTGACTGATCATCAAATCCATAGAGTATGTTCATGGTTTCAGGATTCCAATAACCATCACTTTTCAATGGAACTAAAATTCCGAATTTCTTTTTAAACATCAATTTTGTGAAAAGACCCTGATCCGAATTTGTCAGGTAAGGGCTTAAACTTTGCATGGTTTTTTTAAACAATCGGGATTCAGGAAACATCAACAGGGTTTCTGCCAAAATATTTCTTGCCTGTCTCTGCATTTTCTTTTCATCATCGGCAAACCTGAATTCTTCTTCATATAAATTTTCCAAAAAAGCCAGATCCGATAAGTCGGGATCTGATTGTAGGATGTTTAAAAACTGAACTTTATCCTTTATGGATTCGTGATTCCACGTTTTGGTCAACAGATCCAAAGCTGCTTTTTTATCCTTTTTTCTTTCATTTCTGAAGTATTCTTGCCGGTTTTTTGAACTACCTTCTTCCCAAACGTTTTGAGTACTCCGCTGATATGCTTCAAATAAGGCGATCAGATCAGGATTGAATAAGTGAACAAACCACTTACCCTTCTCATTCAATGCCTGGATAAATTTCCTGGATATTTTGTTGATGGCCTGATCAGGAAATTTAATTATTTCACCAATAATGTTCATTGGAATAAGGTTTCCTCCTGATAGCACGACATCCAACCATTTTTCAAGTAGATAAACTTTATGTTTTCCTTCGATTTTGTTTATTTTATGGAATATTGCTTCCATTTTGGCATCTATAAAATCGTGATCTGCTGCTTTGTTTTCAGGAATTTCATTGGTTTCAATTTTTTGGGGTAATCTCCCTGCTTCAAGGTAAAAAATGTATTGGGCCAGCAAATCCAGAAACAACTCTTCCTGATTTGTTCGTTCTGTTTTGGAGTGATCAAAACCAATTTCTTTTTCAATAAATGAACTGTCCACACTCCTTTTTGAAGTGCCCAGCATGGCAATTTCCAATATTTTCTGATAGTTTTTTATAGATATTATTTTTTGTTTTTTTGTAATTATTCAGGTAGTGATCAGCATTTTGGTCTGTTGAATCTGCGAGCGTACACTGAACAAAAGACTCTTAAATTTACCATAGGAATGGAAGTTTTGACCCCAAAAATATTTTATAAGCTAAATGCCTATTGGCTAAAAGACTATTAAGCTTAACAATTACGTTTTTGTTATCTGATTTCATAATGCTGTATATTGACCATTGATGAATAAACCTAATGGATAAATCCCTTCCTTTTTGTCTACGATGGCTATATCAATTCCCTGATCAAAAGTTTGCAGGAAAAGCCGGATCAGTTTATCAACAGGGAAGGAAGGTACTATTGGTCTGAAGTATAAATTTGTATCATAAAGCACCCAACCCTCTTTTGATTTGAACAATTTGCAATGTGCGATCAGAAAAGCCCGGTTATTCGTCCATGGGTTTTGTTTTAGCAATTCGATTTTCCGGTCGTGCTGAACCATCCAATCATTACAAAAATCAGGGTATGAAGGTATTTTTTCCAGGGTTTTGTTTTGCTTTTTTATTAATGACCTGTGTGGTGCTGCATCAGGGAAAAACGCCATTTCTGCTTCTATTGTCATGCCCTGAATGTATTGGATGATGTCAGTGTTTCCATGTTTTACCTCAAACTGCAGGTGCATCGCATCCAATCCCGACTCCAATCCAAAAAACCAGGTCCTGTGGATGGTCAGGTCTTCCTGCATTTCTGTTGTTTTGCCCAGAACCAGCCAATGGTCTTTTACTGTTATTGTGCTTTCATCTGTCAACATCATTTTTGAGTTGATTGTCCAGCCAACCAGCGATTTTATGGTCTCTTTTAATTCGGGTTCAAAGTTGTCCAGATTATGGAAAGCCTTGCATAAAAGGTAGGTTTTGGCAGTGATCTCCAATACCCCTTTCTGCCACATCTGCTTATCAGAATAATTCAGATCTCTGTATGCTCTGATCCAGCCTGCAAGTCCGGGAGCCTTTGCATCAATCATTCTGGAAGCAAATTTTTCGAAATATCCTGCAGGTTTTGTTGGAAAATCGAGCATACCTAATCTGATATGATCTTTCATCCAAAGCATGAGCTCATCAATACCCGCTGAAACGCTGTCCTGTCGGTTTTGTGCAGTTTTTTCTGCCTGCTTTTGTTTTTTTGCCAGGAATTCTTCAGTGATATCCTTTTCTTCGGATTGAGAGTATGTAGTTTTTTTTGATCTGTTTTCAATCCAGTTTTTAACTTCTTCAGGTTCGGACTCCTTTAAAAAAGCAACAGGATCATTCACATATCTTATGATGACTGCAATCCCGTGTTTGCAAGGGAATTGTCTGGAAGGGCAATTGCACTTGATGGAAGGATGTACTAAGTCTACAAAAACTAAATATGGGTGTGGCCCTGAACCTGCAACTGAACCCCAGACACTTCTTTCACTTTTTCTCAATTGCTGAAGTTTGTCCCCGGTTGAAAGGGAATTGCCTGCACTGAAAGTGGTCGATTTTAGGCAAAGTTGTTTGATATATTCAATGGACCAAAGCAAAGAAGAATATTTAGGATTTGAAGTAAAAATAAGCAAATATTATCAATGTCAAAATATATCTGTCAAAAAATGGAATGAAAGCATCTTCAATGCTTGCAAGTGGTTCTTTCTGATATTCCTGAGCCGGATTTAGACTGCAATTTTGGATTTTTTTTCTGAACATATTTTTTGTTGTGTTTCTCTGTATGCTTTGGAAATTAAATTTGTTATATTATTTGCAGAATATCATCCTCCATTCCTTACTTTTGCCGGTCTAAAGTTTATTAATATGTCAACAACTACCATTATCATCGGTCTT
>Ga0209573_1001959_pt1 | contig 28498 bp, 33 predicted proteins | sample TNRBio252014_DNA_FD_185870 | JGI IMG/M metagenome (GOLD analysis project Ga0209573, IMG submission 185870) | Wastewater treatment Type I Accumulibacter community from EBPR Bioreactor in Madison, WI, USA - TNR Reactor_6/25/2014_ DNA (SPAdes)... | ecosystem: Engineered > Bioreactor > EBPR >...
ATGGCCGCGCAATCGACACGCACGCCACGCGCCGGGACCACGCAGGCCGCGCTGATCGCCATGCTGCGCGCGCCGGATGGCGCGACCATCGAAGAGATCACCGCAGCCACCGGCTGGCAGTCGCATACGGTGCGCGGCGCGATCGCCGGAGCGCTGAAGAAGAAGCTCGGGCTCGACGTGACGTCCGAGAAGGTGGAGGGACGCGGACGGGTTTACCGGATCGGCTAATCACTCGCCGCATAGCGAACGCTGAACGTCAAGAGGTATGCATCATACCTCTTGACGAATTTGGCTGCTCCTTGCAAGATGGATGCTTCAACCATCTTGAAAGGTGATAGGCATGGTCGATTCGATCACGGTCCGGTTGGACGCCAAGCTGGCGTACCGTCTCGGCGAATTCTTGGCTCGGAATCCGAGCCTGTCTGCAGCATCCGTGGCCGTCCGTGCTTTGGATGATTTTCTCCCGAAGCTTCCCAAGGTCTTACCCACGAAACCGCCAAGAACTGGTGGCGGGCAGGACGAGGTCACGGGCCGCGAGGGCTACGAATTCGGCACCTCTGCAGGCCGAGCGCTTGCGAGCCAAATTGGTGAGCTCGTGAGCCCTGTAGCAACCGAGCTCAAGCTACAGGACGGCCGTCGAGCAACGCTGCGCACGGCGAAGGGACGAAATACCCAATGGGGTTGTCTCAACACGCTTCTCGAACGGATCGATGTCGTTCTCTGCGCTTTCACTCCGGACGGGACCAACTTCGATGTCTGGGAGGTTGATGCCAAGGTTTGGGCGCGCGAGGCCCGAAACGCTTCTCCCGGCCACAAGCTGCACAACAAGCTGACGTTGCTTGGCAAATCGGGCGTTGAGAAATTCGGAAAGCCCTTTGGCAGCTACTCCATCTAGTCGCTGCGCATCCGGATCGCCTCGAACAGCCGTCGCAGGGCAAACGAGCGCGCGATGCTCACCACGGTGAAGATCGCGCCGATCGTCAGGTTCTGCTCAAGCGTTGTGTGCAGCCCGAACAGGGGAAAGACGAGAAGCTGCGTGACGACGGCAAGCCCGTAGCCAACCGCGACGTTGGCGAGGGACTCGACCAGCGACATGACGCGCGACTGCTTCATGCAAGCACCCGATCATCCAGCCGCCAGCAATTCAGTCGCGAGAGTTCTGAGCGCATAAGCCGCAACCAGCGGCACCACTCCGTTGCCACAGAGGCGAAGCCGGTCCACCCGGTGGGCCAGCCCATCAGCGCCTCGACGAACAGCGGGTTCAAGGTCCGGCGCGTGTCGGAGGTATCGCGCCCAACCATCGGCGTCGTCAGGACCTGGCGGCCAAGCAGGCCGTTCACCGGCGTGTTGGCCAGACTGGTCGCCCCGTCCTTGTGATCGCGCGCCGTTGGTGTCATCCACATCCCTGCCGCATGGGTCAGATCGGCGGTCCGCCTGTTGCCCGCGCTCGGCTTGCAGCCATCGTTCGCCATCGGCGTCGGCCAGTCCCGCGCCATGCGGTCCAGACCCTTCTCGTCCTTGCGCTCGCCACCTCGGCTGCGGAAGCTGTCGGTCTGCGGCGTCGGCCACAGGGCTGCCGTCGTCGCCAGGTTCATCCCGTGCTGCCCCGCTTCCTGCGATGGCGTCGGTTTCATCTGCCGGTTCTCGTTGGCGCTGGCCCTCGGCGTCGGCCAGAGGCGCAGCAGTTCGGTCCGGTTCCCGCCACTCGACCGGGTGCCAGAGCAGGCGCGCGGGGTCGGCCAGCTTGTTGCCCTCGCGGATGGCGAGGATGAACAGGCGTTCGCGCTTGTGGGGCGCGCCGACTTCCGCCGCCGTGAAGAGGCCTGCCGCAAGGCGGTAGCCCATGCCGACCAGTCCTGCGGCGACTTCGGGGAAGCCGAGGCGGAGATGATGGGCGACATTCTCGAGGAAGACAAAGGGCGGCTCGATTTCGCTGATGATGCGGGCGACATGTGGCCAGAGGTGGCGCGGGTCGTCAGCGCCCCTGCGCTTGCCCGCGACGGAGAACGGCTGGCACGGATAGCCTGCAGTGACGATGTCCACCGCGCCGCGCCACGGGCGGCCGTCGAAGGTGCCAACGTCGTCCCAGACAACAGCTTGATCCAGGGACGCGTCTTCCATCCGCGCCACGATAATGGCTGCGGCGAAGGTTTCCCGTTCGACATAGCCCACAGCACGATATCCGGGCAGTGCGATGGAGAGCCCGAGGTCGATGCCACCAGCGCCGGAGCAGAGGGACAGGCCAAAAAGGCACGCCTCTCCCGCTCCGGAAGCATCTCCGGAGGGATGTAGAGCTAGGTCATGCATGTCACGCTGCGGATTTGCGCTTTCGCGCAGGTTCAGGATCGGCGTCGACGTCGGCTGTATCGGGCGGACTGCCAGCTCCGTCACCTAGCCGCTTGGTTCTCACCTGCGCGAAGGTCCGTCCGTCGCCGTCGAGGATCGCCTCGCGCCCGGTGTCGGCTTGCCAGCGCTCGATGGCGACATCGACATAGGCCGGACTGATCTCCATCGCGAAGACACGGCGGCCATTGGCTTCACCCGCCACGATTTGCGATCCCGACCCGGAAAACGGCTCATAGCAGAGCCCGCCACGTGTCACATGCTGACGCATCGGGATCCCGAAGGCGTCGAGCGGTTTCGGCGTCGGGTGATCGGGCCGGTCGTCCTTGGCGAAACTCGGCAGCGCCCAGGTCGAGGGGAGCGTTTCGTCCGCCACCTTTGGCGGGCGTTTGCCCTTGATCCAGCCCATAAAGCAGGGCTCGTGCTTCCAGAGGTAATGCGACCGGGTCAGAACCCCGCGGTCCTTCACCCAGATGATCTGCTGATGGACGAACGCGCCCGCCTTCTCCCAGCATGCTTCCAGCATCGCCTGGCGGCGTGAGGCGTGCCAGCAATACCAAGCGGCATCCTCGGTGATCGCCTCGGCAACGGCTGCCGCGATGAACCCGTCATACAGCTCCGCGCCCTGGCTGCTGTCATCCCAGGTCGTGCCGTAGGACGCGGACCAATCCTTGTTCCGGGTCGGGTGGTTCGAACCGTCGTAATCGACGAGATAAGGCGGGTCGGTCGCGAACAGGATCGCCCGCTCGCCATTCATCAGGCGGCGGACATCGGCGGCACTCGTGCTGTCGCCGCAGAGCAGCCGGTGATCGCCAAGAATCCAAAGATCCCCGAGGCGGGATGCGGGATTGCGCGGCGGTTCCGGGATCACGACGGGGGCGACGCCCGCGCCGTCGGATGCCTCATCGCCCGGTTCCAGCGCGAGCAGCCGGTCGAGTTCGCCATCGGAGAAGCCGATCAGCGACAGGTCGAATTCATCGGCGACGAGTTCCTGCAACTCGCCGGAAAGCAGCGCTTCGTCCCAGGCCCCGAGTTCGGTCAGTTTGTTGTCGGCGATGCGATAGGCGCGACGCTGCGCTTCGGTCAGATGATCGAGCACGATGACCGGCGCTTCGGTGAGGCCGAGCTGCGCAGCGGCCATGATGCGGCCATGGCCGGCAATGACTTCGCCATCGCCCGACACCAGCACGGGAACGGTCCAGCCGAACTCCGCCATGCTGGCGGCGATCTTGGCGACCTGATCCGCGCCATGGGTCTTGGCGTTGCGCGTATAGGGGCGCAAGCGGTCGAGCGGCCAGGTCTCGATCGCTTCGGGGGCGAAGCTGAGGGTCATGATGTCCGGTGATGGCTGGGCGTGTTGCCGGCGATTGGCCGCTGGATGCCGGATGCCGAGCCGGACTCCACGAAGGGTCCAGGCACGGCAGGCGACTACGAGGCAAAAAAGCTTGTGTTCGTCGGGACTTCCGAGCGGCCTTGAAAGACGCTGGACTCCGGGTGGCTTCCCAAAAAATCCGGCCTGGCGCTAGCGACGTCTCGCGCCGCGCCCTCCCGCATAGGGTATCCGCCAGGAAGGAACCAAGATATCGGCCGGTCAAACCCAAATGGGCATAATCGGGTGTCGAATTGGTGCGTGCCTGTCGCGAGGTTGACTGAAATCTAGCCCATCATAGCCGGTTTCGTCTCAGCGAAAAGTGTCCGCCGGACATTTTCCGCTGTGCTGCGCAGGACTGCGTTCACGCGGTGATGAGCGCACGCAGGTCTTTCAGGAGCAGGAAGAGGTGGAAGGGATCGGTCGGGCTGGGCTCGAAGTCGAGCGCCTCGTACCAGGCGCGCGCCTCTTCATCCTTTGCATGCACGAGCAGCGCTCGCATCCCGGCGATGTCAGCGGCCTGCGAGGTCCGGCGCAGGGCGTCCTTCAGCAGGGCTCGGCCCAGACCACGCCCTTGCTCGCGCTTGTCAATCGCCAGCCGAGCCAGCAGCATGACTGGGATCGGATGCCGCGCGAGGCCCTTGCTCACCCGGGCCGCGGCGTCGGCATGTTCGACCGCGCCATAGGTCAGGCTGTAGTATCCGACAACGCGCCGTCCCTCGCGACAGACCACATAGGTCTGTGCGCTGCCGGCCTTCAGGTTGACGAGCGCATACCGCTTCAGAAACTGGTCGAGGGGTTCCTTGCCGCAATCGAAGGCGTCAACCTCGTGCAAGGCGTCGAGCTTCTCGATCGCAGAATAGGCGTCGGTTGATACCGTCACTCAAGGACGCTCTTTTCCGAAAGCAGCTTGGCCAAGGCCGGCTTGTGCGTCACCGGCCGGTCGAGCACCGTCTGGAACGCCTGCCATTGGTCGTCGTTCAGGCCAAACACCCGCCGATCAATCAGCGATTCCTCCGCTGCCTTGATCCCCGCCTCAAGCAGAAAGTCCGTGACGTTCTTGTGCGAGACGGTCGCGGCGCGCTGCAGCAACGCCTTCATGCTCGGCGTGGTGCGCACCTCGATGCGTTCGGACTTGGCTTCAGCGGTGGACATCGCGGGTCTCCTCCTGCATCTTGTATCATACGGACAATGTACGGACAAGACATCAATCCCGACCCAGTTCCGGAAGCTCCCAGGCCTGTCGGACCATGTCGATCACGTAGCGCTTCGACCGCAGTTTCGGCACGTGGCGCTGGTTGAGACGCCAGGCGATGACGCACAGCGCGTAGAGCCAGTGCTGGTGCGCAGCCGAACGCTGCAAGCCGACAGTCCAGCAGATCGTCTTCCAGCGCTCGCCGTGCGCACGCAACCAGATGATCTTGCCCTCGACCGGATCCAGCCCGACGGTCCAGCTCAACGTCTCCTCCATCCGGCTGATGGCCGCAGGCGACGGAAGCACACGCATCGGCTTCGGTTCCTGTTCGACCTTGTCGGCAAAGTCGTGGATGATCTCGGGCCATGTGCTGAAGTATCCCTGCCGCCGGGGTTCGGGCAGGCGCTTGAGCACAAAGGCCGCTTCTGCGAGCCGTGCTTCGACAAGGCTTGGCGTCCAGTTGGTCATCGGCGCGCCTCCTTGGGTTGGTTGCGATCGCCATAGAGCTTCTCGCCGAGTTGCCGGATCAGTTCACGTTCGGGCCAGGTCAGGCGGGCATCGTCGATCGATACGGCAAGGACGCGCTGCTCGCGCCAGCCATCGCGCTTGACGTCTTCAGGGCTGCGGCGTTGGCCGCCATATCCTCGTGGCGACCACCTCACAGCACACCTCCCCGGGTCTCCATCGCCCAGAGCAGGATGGCGATCGCGTCAGCCTCGTTGTCGTCGGCAGGCCGGAAGCCGCGCGCAGTGACGGCGGCGAGCACCGCGTGCTTGTCGGCGTTGCCCTTGCCGGTCGCGAAACGCTTGATGGTGCCGACCGGAACGCCCTGATAGGCGACTTGCTCGCGTTCGCACCACGCGGTCAGAGTCGTCAGGAAACCGCCGTAGAGATGGGCGGCATCCGTGCCGACATGACGGCGCACCTCCTCGAAGTAGATTGTGGCCAGGCCGTCATTGCCGTGAGCGAGCGTGTCGAGCCAGCGCTGGAAGCGCAGATAGCGCATGCCGCCGCCATCGTAGCGGCTGGGTCGGAAGGTGACCGTGCCGCTCTGGACGATGCCGCCGATGAGGCTTGCCCAGCCGGTAGTGGTGCCAAGGTCGAGCGCCAGGATGGCGGAGCTTCGTCTTGATGAAGCCAGAGCTGCCGGAAGACATGCTGGCTTAGGAGCAGGCGACGCAATCATGCTCATGGGGACGGATCCTTCGTGTGGTGTGTCGTTGGGATGAATGTTGGTACGCCGCGCGCGAGGAGCCCCAGGGGTGGGGCTGGGAGACCCCGCCTGCGGCGGTCTCCCCCACCCCTGAAAGGGGTGGCTTTCAGCCCCTAAACTTGCCGGCCAGGACAAGGCATTGACGGGGATAAGGAAATTCCAGTTTCGGGAGTCTCGGCCAGCACTCGCGGCCCAATCTGATCGCAGCGCAGCCAATCTGGCTCGCGCGCAATTCCGAAGGGGTAGTTTGGCCATCGCGCCCAATCTGGTCTCGACGGGGTGGAGCGCAGTTTGGCGCGGGGATGACGGAGCAGTTTCGGGACCACGCCCCATCTGGCTCAATCTGGCCGGAGCGCAGGTCTGCGCGATAAGCGTCGCGAGCGCGATCATGACGGTTCGCCCTCCGGATAGACCCAGACATGCGGGTTCTCGACCTCGAGCAACGCGCCGGTCTGGGGAGATTTGAAATGAGTCGGCAGGACCGCGATGGTCGCCTGCGAGACCTCGCCGGTTTCAGGATCGACCGCTTCGCCGTCCGTCGGAATGGCCATCGCTTCGACGCACAGAAACCCGAAACGTGAACGGGACGGGCCGAAGCCGTAGGGCGCGCCATCGCGGACGAATTTCACGAAGCCTTTGGTGGCGAGCACATTCAGGCGGTCCCGGATCGTGTCCTTGCCGCCAAGTCCGCCGCGGTTCTCGAACGCTTCCGCGAACTGGTTGATGGTGTAGAGTCGGCCCGCGAGCGCTTCGTCGAGAAGAATGCCGAGGATGACATCGTGCTTGCGCACACGCTCGGCATCTAGACGCTCGCCCAGTGATTTGCGCACCAGCCGCTCGCCCGACCGGTCGACTTCCACCCAGCGTCCATCGGTCTTGTCGATGATCTTCGGCTCGATGCCCGGGCCGTTGCGCAGCTCGAAATGCAGCATCCGCTCCGGACGTTCTTCGTCGGGCCGATGCATGATGATGCCGGAGGTATAGAAGCTGCGCAGGCTTCCAGCGCCCGAGAGCGCCATGAACGGATCCTCGGCCAGCTGCTTCTTCGTGATCTTGCGGGTGTGGTGGCAGAGGATCAGGCCGGCGTCCGGCGCCACCGAATCCCTGAACACCTCAACACGCTCCTGCAGGAAGAACAGCATTGCCGTGTTGTCGTTTTCGCCGCCGCCGTCCGGGCCGCCATCGAAGAGGTTGCGGATCGGGTCGATGCAGAGGATGTCGGGCGCGCCATGGCCGTAATGCGCCCGGGCGGCGGCAACGGCGCGCGAAACACCGCCCGCATCGAGCAGCATTCTGACCTTCGGCGTCGTAACCAGATTGTCGCGGGCGGCGGACAGCAGCGCCGGGTCCAGCTGGATGCCCTGAAGCCGCTCGCGCAGATAGTGGTACTGGATCTCGGCCTGCAGATAGAAGATCCGCAACGGGCGGCACGGCGCGAAGCCGAGGAACGGGATGCCGGCCGCCATGTGCACCAGCAGGCAGATCAGGAAGTCGCTCTTGCCGACCTTGGGCGCGCCGCCGAGAACGAGCATGCCACCCGGCGTGAGCACGCGCGGCCCGATGATGTCGTCCGGCATTGGGCTCCTGTCGTCGAGGAGCGTGCCGAGCGTGAAGGTCGGCAATGGCGACATCGGCGGAACCGCCAGACGTTCCAGCGGCGGCCCGTGCCGTTCTTCGTGAAGGCGCCAGAGCCGCTGCGCCTCCAATGCTAACCGCTCCAGCGGCCAGCTTGGGCGCAGCATCGCAGCGTTGTACTGGCAGATCGCCTCCCAGGCCTCGTCGCGGCCCATGCGCCCCTCATGGGCCAGCCGGATGAAATGGCCGATGGCAGCGCTTGCGCCCTGAAACCGGGTCCATGCGTCTTCGCTGCCTTCCCGAACCGGCGTCGTCAGAACATCGGTAATGGACGGCTTCGAGGTGGCTGGTCCGGGTTCCGATCCGACGCCCACGAGAGGCGGCATGGCGTCGACCCGTTCCGTGAAATCGCGCAGGTCCACCTCGATATGCGGGTTGTGGCGACGGATGGTGACGAGGCGCTTGTAGCCGCCCTTGTGATAGATCGATCCCGCCAGCCGGATCGGCTGGTGCGCCGAGCGAAAATGCGTGTCGCCGCCAACCTTGATCGCGATGTCGCCGCGCAACCGGCACAGCAGCGTGATGTCCTCGGCTTCAGCGGGCTCGTTAAGGCGCCACCACACATGCAACTTGTCGAGACCGTCCTGCGTGCGGCCACCGCTTTCGACGATCAGGCTCGGCTCGCCGAGATGCCGGATCAGGTGGTCGAGTTTGGCCGCGATGTCGCCGGCATCGAGATCGACGAGCACCGTTTGCATCTGGCGCACATCGGCGGACTTGGCCTTTCCGCTCTCGGCCACCGTTCCCGGCAGCACATAGAAGGCAGCACCCTCGCGCGCCGCCCAACCTGCAAAGGCGATCGCCTTCTCCAGCAGGCCGGTGTCGGCTTCGATCCAGGCATTGTGCGGGCGACCGTCGATCCCCTGGCCCTTGTCGATGAAGCCGCGCAGCGGAACCCAGCCGTCGCAATAGCCGAACACGACATCGAGAAAGACGGCGATCTGCTCACGATCCGGCTCCACGTCGAACGGATCGACGTGCGGCGTCGCATCGTTGAAGTCGCGCCACGCGTCCAAGGAGACGATGTTGCTCTCGCTCATGCCGGCAGGCCCCAGCAGCGCTGGCCCCAAGGGCACATCCGGCATTCATGAAAGTCGCTCGTGGTCGCGATCCGGGGCAGCAGTTCGCCCGCGTCCGTCGCCTGCAGGATCCGAACGGCGCGATCACTCATCCGTTGGGCAAGGCCGGCATCGAAAGCCACGAGTTCGTGGTGCAGTTCGGCCGTGTCCTTGTTGATGGCGGTGAACAGCGCCGGATTGGAACAGATGCCGGGGACGATTCCTTCCATGTAGGCTTGGTAGAGGGCGATCTGCGCCGTATAGACCGGCTTGGCGATGACGACGCCTTTGGCGACGGTCTCCCGCCAGTTCCTGGCGTTCATGGTCTTGCATTCCCAGAGCGCGGGAACGGCTAAGCCCAACTGGACGGGGGCTGCAGCGATGATCCCGTCGACATGACCGCGAACGCGGCCACCGGCGATCGAGAAGCCGAACTGCTCCCCATCCGCGCGATTGCCCTTGCGGGTGTAAAGATCGAAGCCCGCGCCACGGAGCCAGCGGATGGCCAGATCTTCAAGCGCATGCCCGATCTCGAAGATCCGCAGCGTCTGGCCGTCGAATTCGGAGCCGTCGTCCTTCGGCGCACCGGCGAATTCGAACTGCAACGCGCGCTCGCAAGGCTGCCCGAGCCGTGATCCACCCAGATAGGTCCGGGGCGGCGTCTTGGCACGCACGGCATCGAGGCTGTCGTCGATCAGCGCGTTGATGCGTTCGGCGATCAGGGAGCGGTGATTGAAGTCGAGCATCAGAACGGGATCTCCGCATCTCCGCGCGTTTCGGCAGAGCCTTGGGCGATGGCGCGCATGGCATCCTGAAATCCGCCGACAGCGGCTTCGATCAGGGTTCGAACCTGAGCTTCGGAAAGCTCGGCGAGCCGGGTCTGCCAGCCGATCTCCTCCATGAGCTCGGCAAGCGGCTTCATGCTGGCGCGGATGGCCGCCTTTTCCTGTTCGGTGAGGTCAACCATGGCCCAGCGCTCCCGCGCCAAGCGCGTCCAGAAGCCTTGGCAGGCGATCGAGCAGAACCAGACCGAGGGGCGCGGCTGCTTCGATCGCACCGGGTCGAACCAGCCAAAGCCACGGGTCGGACAACGACAAACGGCGCAGAGCGTCCCACGCGGATGCCAGAGGCGCAGACGGTCTGAGGATGAGGTGTTCATGTGGGCGCTCCATCACGCAGCCCTCCCGATCAGGTCAGCGGGAGCGGCGTCCGCTGCGCCGAAGACGAGCGAGCGGATAGCATCGCAGTTGAAACGGAACGCCAGGAGCGCTGATGCCTGGTAGCGCGTGAGCCCGAAATCCTGCCGATACTCGGGCGGGAGGAACGAGAGCTGCTTGTCGGTCGGCGGCTGGTTCAGCCACCGCCTTGTCTTGTGTGCGCTCTCGTCGCTCTCATGCTCGTTCAACCAGTCATCGGCTGCAGCGAGACAAACCGTGCGTTCGCCGGCCGCCAGCAGATGGGGCCGCTGCTTCTGGACACCGCCAATGCCGTACCAGCGGCCATTGAGAAAGAAGACTCCGCCCCAGGCGTTGAAGCCGCTGGCGATGAGCGCGGCGTCGTCGCCGAACAGATCGCACCACCGGAAACTCGACCGCTTCAGGAGGTCGATCTCCGACATCACGAACTCGCCGAGCGGCGTAGCCTCGCCAGTCTGCTCCCGTTCCCAATGGTGGCCGCACAGGGGACATTCGGTGGTGGCGAGCGGAACGACCGCGCCACATTCGGGGCAGTCCTTCGTCGGCGCTTCGCCAGTGGACTCGCGGCCGTTCAGGTCAACGTCCTGTTCGAGAGATCCGTGAAGAAGCGTCGACGTGCCGAAATCGAGGACGATGCAATCGGTCTTCAGAACACCAGGATGTTCATCAAGCGAGACCGTGCGAAGTCCGCGGCCGATCATCTGGATCATCGTCGACTTGTAGGAACTCGGCCTCAGGAGGACGACACAGCTCGTGGGAGGATGATCCCAGCCTTCGGTCAGAACCGCGACGTTGACCACCACGCGAAGACTGCCCGCCGTATAGGCCCCGAGCACGGACCTGCGCTCGGCATCCGGCATGTCGCCATGGACCAGCCCGGCAGGAATGCCCGCGCCATTGAATGCGTGGGCCACATTGCGGGCATGGTCGACGGTGGAGCAGAACACGACCGTCTGGCGGTTTCCGGCCTTTTCCCGCCATTGCCGAATGACGGCATCGGTCACCGGAGTCCGGTTCATGATCGCATCGACTTCGCTCATGTCGAAGTCGTCGGCGGTGCGCCGCACCTTGGTGAGTTGATCCTGGACACCGACGTCGATGACGAAGGTGCGCGGGGGCACGAGATGGCCGGAGGCGATCAGTTCGCCGATGCGGATCTGATCCGCGACATTCGAGAAGACGGCGCGAAGGCCGCGCTTGTCACCACGGTTGGGCGTAGCAGTAACCCCATAGATCCGGCATGCCGGGTTGGTCTGCAGCGCCTGGTCGATGATCCGGCGATAGCTGTCGGCCGCCGCATGGTGCGCCTCGTCGATCACCAGAAGATCCAACGACGGCATGGCATCGAGATTGCCGGAGCGCGCCAGCGTCGGAACCATCGCGAAGGTCACTTGTCCTTTCCAGGACTTCTCGCGCGCATCGACAACGGACGTGGAAAGACCGGGCACGACGCGGCGGAACTTGTCCCGGTTCTGGTCGGTGAGTTCGTCGCGATGAGCGAGGATGCAGGCTTTGGCATCAAGATCGACGATCATGCGTCCCGCGACAGCCGAGAGCATGATCGTCTTGCCAGCCCCGGTCGGGGCCACGGCGAGCGTGTTTCCATGTTGCGAAAGCGCGCTGACGCTTCGCTCGACGAACAGTTTCTGGCGAGGTCGCAGCAACATCGTGCGGCCCTCACTGCGCCCAGGAGGGACGAATGCCCGGCTGCGGCATCGAAGCCTGCGCGGATTGCGGCTGCGGTGCTGGCGACCTAGCCGTTGCACCGGCCAGCGGCGCGTATTCCTTGTGGTCCGGCGTGACGGCGGCGCGGATCTCGTTCTTTTCCTCGCCGTTGGTGTCGGTCCCGACATCGATGCGGGCCACGAACTCCAGGCCGTCGAGATCGGCGAAACCGCTGATGCGGCGCGCCGCCTGCGCCTGCGCCGAGGAATCCTTGTCGGAGATGCCGCGAGCGGAATTCAACATGCCGCGGATGAGGCTGCGGCCCATGTTGGCCCAATCGGGACCCTTCGGGCTGTAGAGCCCGATCAGCGTGAAGATCTTGCGCCGCGCGTAGGGTCCTTCAAGCACGGTGAACTCGCCTGACAGATAGACCGAACCGGTCGTGCCACGCGTCGCATAGCCTCCGGTCCAGCCCTGAGCCGGATCGTCGAAGCCGCCCGGACGGATGGTGAGGCGCACCTTGGCCAACGTGCCCTTCGGGATGATGTTGCTGTTCTGCTTGGCGTCGTTGAAGTCGTTCCAGGATCCAGACATGGCTGGTTGCTCCTCTTCAGGCGTTTTCGGGATGAGTGATGGCAGTGGTGGGGTTCGCGGTGTCCGGCCGGTTGAAGGCCAGGCGCTCGGCGGCGGGCTTCACGGGGCCGCGGATCTTCGTCATCAGCCGACCGAGATGCGGCTCTTCGACGGGCGACAGACGCCCTGACCGGTCCTTGGCGGGAAAGCCCCACGGATTGATCGTGTGGCAGACGAAGGCGCGATAGGGCGTGCCCGCGTCGTCCTTGATCTCCGCCATCGTCAGCACTTCATCGACGATGCCAGGCAGTTCGAGACCGGTCTTCGAACCGTCGATCTGAGGCTGGAAGATGCGCCGGTTGAAGTCGTCCAGCTTCTCGTCGAGGATTCCGACGAACCAGACGTTCTTCGCCCGTGTGTGCTGGAGATGCGTGAGCCACGCGATCATCTCGCGACCGTGCAGGCCGTAAGCGCCGCGAATGTCGGGCTTACCTGTCTTCTCAGAGAAGGCGTCGGGCTGGCCTTTGCACCACTGGAAACACAGGCGGCCGGCGACCGTGATCGAGTCGATGAAGATCGTCCGGTAGCGATCCATGACACCAGGATCGCCGAAGCGTTCGCAGACCGCCGCGAAATGCGCGGGGCTGTAGGCTTGGTCGTCGCGCAGCGCCGGGTTCGGCCCGCCGATGAACACGGCGAAGTCGCGGCACTCGGGCCAGGTGCGCGGCCGCACCGTGTCGCCGGGCCATCCTTCGATGGCAAGGTCGCCCGCCTCGAGGTCCATGAACAGCGTCGTCTCGGCATCGAGCGTCCAGAGAAGCGAGGTCTTCCCGATGCCGGACTTGCCGAAGATCGTGCCCTTGATGCCGCGAGGTTCCGCGAGCCGCTGGTCGGCGGTGATGATGGGGAGCGCCATGGTCAGCGCTCCGTTCTGGCGCGAGCCGCAACCTCGATGGCACGGTGCGCGCCGAGAGCGCCGGCATCGCGCGCGATCTGGCTGAGCTTGCGCAGGGCGTACATCTGGTCGATGAGCGCGCCGGACGCAGCTTCCAGACCGCGCAGCGCGAAGGCGATGTCATCGATCGTCGCCTCGGTGATCGGCTTGGCTTCAGTCTCGGAGCGCTCCGGCGTTGCCGGGATCCGGATCGTCTCAGGCAGCGAGGCGAGGCTGTAATGCGCCTTCTTCAGCGCTTCGAGCGCGGACAGAGGGGCTTCGGGCTTGGATTTGCCGAACGGGAACATGGAATGGATCCTTTCAGTCGCGGAGAAGTCGGAATGTCTGCTTGCCGGTCTTCAGCGTGCGGGCCGGGGTGAAGGCGCGGCGGATCGGCTCCGGCCATGCGCCGTAGGCGCGCTCGGAGACGCCGAACGTGATCTCGACATAGTCGGTGGGGTTCTCGCCCTCGGCGCGGATGGTCTCGACGAGCGCGGCGAGCTTCGCCTGATCCCACTCGACCTTCTTGGGCAGATCGGCGACGACCGTCACCGAGCCGTCGGCAAAGCGGACCGTTCCGGTATCCTTCGCCATGGCGATCCGCGCCTGTGACGCGCGCTCGCCGTAGCGGAGCCCGATGGCGCCATCGAGCCAGTCCTTGAGGGTCTTGGCGGCCTTCAGCGCGGCGTCGGCTTCTTCATGGAGGAGCGCCAGCTGCTCGGCGGGCAAGGCCACGATGTCGCCGATCGGCATCTGCCGGAGCGCGTCGAGTGTGACGTGATTGGGGATCGTCATCGCCACCCTCACGCCGACTTGAGGGCAGGCTTGTCGGCAGTGCTCTTGCAGAGCTGGACCGCCTCGAATTCTTCGATGTCTTCCAGCCGGTAAACCACCCGGCCGCCGATCTTGATGAAGCGGGGACCTTCCCCGGACCACCGCCAGCGCTCAAGCGTGCGGTGGCTGATGTTCCAGCGAGCGGCGAGCTCGATCTGGTTCAAGTGCCTGACGGTCATTGCAGGGCCTCCGTTGAAATGCGCCTCGACTTGTCCAAACGCCCGGAGACGCTTGGATATTCGTGCATTTTCAATGGCTTGAGGTCTGTTCGATATGATCAGCGCGGTTTTTTCTTGTGACAGGCAAACGCAAGAAAGCCCCGGAAACCGGGGCCTTCACGACACGAGTTGTGACTTTGAGAGGGACTGGCTGTGACGTCGGCGGGTTATCCGGGCCGCAAGGCTCGGTCTGCCGCGCGTACGTCGACAACGGAGATTTCCCGGCATTCGGGATTGATGCGGTAGCCCGCTCGCTCCTTGGTCTCAATGAAGGTGTTCTGATCCATCGGGATGCCGAGCTTCACGGCCAGGGGTTCAATTGCCTTTCGGAGGCGGCTTACCTGCTGACGCAAGGACTGCTCATCGATGTTCATCACTGCCGCGAGATCGGGCGCTCGAATGAATGGAACCTCTGCTGATGTTGCCTTGGCCGAGCGGAAGTTGGTGATGAGTGCCAGAACGATCCGGTAATTCGCATCATCAAGCCGGTCGCCGCCGTGGAACAAAATGCGCGCGTTGGTCTCGTCGACCGCGAATTCGAGAACAGGCGCGCTGAGCCGATCAACGAAGGCCTTCACCTGCGCGTCATAGCCCGACGGAGGCTCGGTTACGACACCGTTCCGGTTGAAGCACATTGCCAGCAATGATCCGGAGGGAAGCTCGTTTCGGAATAGCGCCGTTCGATGCTCGACAAGCGCGCCGGTAATCACCTCCTCGACAGCCTTGGCCTGACGTTGAAACATTTCATGGAGTTTCGTGCCGGCCGCGTCCGCTGTCAGACCAGGGAAGTGGCCTATTGCGGACGTGACCTCGGGAAAGTCGACGACGAGCCTGTCCTTGCTCGTTGCAGAAATCTTCTGAAAAAACGCGACGTAACTCAGAGCCATTCGAAGATCATCATCCGCACTGCGATCCGAAACAAGAAGATCACACGCGTAATTTCCAGACGGTTCGTGATCGCCCAATCCTGCTGACAGAACTGCGAAACGCCGATCAATGCACTGAGAACAAACGCCGCAATGTTTCTGCTTGTTGGTCCACGTCCGAGGTCGCGTGCAACTCGCTGTCTGTGCGAGCATGTCTGAAAGGCCAGCCGCAGATATGAGCTGGGTCACTTCCGTTTTTGTCATCCATTGCAGTGGTGTCTGTATTTCGATCGTTCGTTCAAGCAGCAACGAGAACAGCGACTCCAGCCCGCGCAGCACTTGTGGGTGGGTGGTTCGCGTCGCGCGGCCACCAACGACATCCCCCGCCAGCGGCGGATTTACGCTGACAACCCCGTTCTCATAGAACGTGAATCTGTCCTTGCCGGCCATCCTCGCCACCACAATGCCGAGGCAGGCGAACAGAAACGACCGCGTCCGTTGAGTGAACTCATTGGCCTTCACATTCTCGTTGCTGACCCAGACCGGAATGTACGAGACTTTTCGGCCAAATCCTCGTTTCCGTAGGCCCTCTATCAGGTTCTCTTGAACGGCACGGACTTTCGTCGATGCGTGGTGTCCAACCAGCGTGACCGATTTCCCCATCTTGACGATATCGTGGGCGGACCCGGCAAAGGAATCGATGCCCCCCGAAAACAGGGCGACCTCGTCGTGCTCGAAGGTCGTGTCGATCAGATCTGGAAAATACAAATCTTTCGGACGGGCAGGATCATCTGCCTGGCGAAAGATGAATTCATAGCTGTCGTCCGACAGAAACCCGAGGGTCTTGGCCAATTGCTTCTGAACAACGGGATCCTGCCAGATGCTCATTACGCGCACCGGAATCGAAAAACGCAGGCTGCGCCGCCAATCCTCACCGAAATTTGTCAGCTGGTCAGAGCCGCGACCTAACCTCTGATCGGCGCAATAGACGTAAGTAGCGATTTCCAGCAGATCGATCAGCAGATCCGGCACGTTTCCAAGCATGGCCCGACTGATGTAGTCGATGCGCAGTTTAACGTTTTTTCCGGCTCCGTGGACGTCCATGGCGATTGCATCAGCTGCCGATGGCCGAGCGACGCCGCACTCGATCGAGAAGCGCTTCACTGTGCCCCCTTCCTGATGTCGAGTGCGATGCGGATCTTGTCGACCGCGTGGGCGGAGAAGCGCTTTACATCGTCCTTCGATATCTGCTTGCCGTCCTTGTAATGGTTCTTGCCCAGCCAATCTCTGGAGAACGCCCGCATGATAAGCGCTGCCTCGTCACAGTGACGTCGAATCGATTCGTTGAAGGCGCGCAGATCGTGAACAGACCGCGCAACGCGCTCAGCGCCCACCATTTTGTGCAAATTGCGATCAACGTAGTAATGGATCACCCTCTCCACAAATTTTGAGTAAAAGCCGTGTGCAAGGGCTGAGAATTGCTCTGTGCCTTTCAACGCAGCCAAAGATGTACGGACGTCGTTCGCAGTGGGAGCCCACAGCGACGGCAATGAATTGTTCAGGGCCTCTCCCAAGGCGGAAAGGCCAGCCTGCCGGGCGATCTCGCCGAGGTCCGTCGAATGTGAATGGTGGCTACGTTGAGCTCTTTCGAGGCATTGATCATATGCTACGAGGACGTCAGACACGCTTGATGGATTTGCGTCCAATACCCCGATTGCTGCCAAGGCTTCCGCGCTGTTCTTTGCGGCTGCTGCCTGCGGTAGGCTGATCAGAAGCCAGAGCGCCTCGATAAACACCTTGTCATTCAGGGCTGCCTTGAGCGCATCGCGACCGAACTCAGTCACCTGGTTGACCAGCTCGGCGGTCGGTGTTCCGCCGGACACCAGATACTTGATGATATCTGGCAGCTTCTTGAATGCTGGTAGTTTCCCAAGGCGCTGATGCCCCATTCCATCATCTTTCGAGCAGCTCTATTGGTCGATCAGTCTCTCATTCCTGTAAGTCTGCATTTGCATTTCGGGCCCCGGTGAAACCTGCCCTGCAGATAAACAACTGCAGGACTGATTCGCCGGGAAGAGGTTGCTTCCAAGTCTGCGATACCCGCACAGACGGAATCAACAGTTGCGAAGCAATATGAATGATTTCGCCCTGCTTTGCAGAAGTTAGATAACTCTCTGATTTTGCTTGTTTTATTATGATCATTGCCTAGCGTTTCACTCATGCGAAACGCTTTCGATCCCCACTGCGCGGAGACTGGCCCCAACGCCCTTCGCCCCGAACTGATGAGCGATGCCGAGCGGCTCGATGAGGCCGCCGAGATCCTTGCGCGCGGCGTCGTCCGGCTTCGGCAGCGCCGGGAGGGACGACCCACACCTTTATCTCGCAAGTGCGGAGACAGTTCAGTGGACTTCACCGCCGACCGACGCCGTCATGCGGACACGCAACTCGGCGGAGACCGCCCATGAACGACCCCGTGCTGGCGCGCGTCGCCGCCATCAAGGCCATGCCCACGCCCGCCCTGAAGACGATGTGGCGCGATCTGCATGGCACCGAAGCGCCGCCCTACAACCGGCGCTTCCTCGAAAGCCGCTTGGCCTATCGCATCCAGGAACTCGCGTATGGCGGGCTCAAGCCCGAGACGGTGAAGCGGCTCGATGCGCTCGCGCGCGGCGTCGAGGACACCAACCCCAAGACGCGGCGGATTCGCACCGATCGCAAGCCGATCGCTGGCACGCGTCTCCTGCGCGAATTCCAAGGCATCGAGCACATCGTGACGGTCACCATCGAGGGCTACGAGTACCGGGGCCGACCCTACAAGTCGCTGTCAGCCATCGCGAAGGCCATCACCGGCGTGAAGTGGAACGGCTGGGTCTTCTTCGGCCTGAAAAGCGCGGGGAGCGGCGCATGAGGCGTGCGGCGTCCGGCCATCATCCGACGACGAAGATCGTTCCGAAGGTCAGGTGCGCGATCTACACGCGCAAATCGTCCGAGGAAGGGCTCGACATGGAGTTCAACAGCCTCGACGCCCAGCGCGAGGCCTGCGCCGCCTATGTCCTGAGCCAGAAGCCCGAGGGCTGGGTTGCGGTCGCCGACCGCTATGACGACGGCGGGATCTCCGGCGGCACGCTGGAGCGTCCGGCGCTGAAGCGCCTCATCGCCGACATCGAGTTCGGCAAGGTCGATGTGGTCGTCGTCTACAAGATCGACCGGCTGTCCCGCTCGCTGATGGATTTCGCCAAGCTGGTCGAGGTGTTCGAGCGGCGCGGCGTCACCTTCGTCAGCGTCACGCAGTCCTTCAACACGACGACCTCGATGGGGCGGCTGACGCTCAACATCCTGCTGTCCTTCGCCCAGTTCGAGCGGGAGGTGATCGGCGAGCGCATCCGCGACAAGGTCGCGGCCTCGCGCCGGAAGGGCATGTGGATGGGCGGATATGTGCCGCTCGGCTACCGCGTCGAGAACCGCAAGCTGCTCGTCAACGAGGAAGAAGCGGCATCCGTCCGCCTGATCTTCGAGCGCTTCGTGAAGCTCGGATCGATCAAGCTGCTGATGCGCGAGCTGCAAGCGGCCGGAATCCGCAGCAGACGCGGCTACATGCTCGACAAGGGCGCACTCTACAAGCTGCTGAACAACCGGGTCTATATCGGCGAGGCCGTCCACAAAGGCGAGGCCTATCCCGGCGAGCACGAGGCCATCATCAGCGCCGATCTCTGGCAGCGCGCCTACGCCATCATGGGCGAGAGCCCGCGCATGCGCGCCAACCAGACCCGGCTGTCGGGACCGTCCCTGCTTCGAGGCCTGATCTTCTCGCCGAACGGTGACGCCATGTCGCCGAGCCACACCCGGAAGGGCGACCGGCTCTATCGCTACTATGTCACGCAGTCGGTCCTCAAACGCGGACCGGGAACCTGTCCCGTGGGTCGGATCCCCGCCGCTGAGATCGAGACGGCGGTGATCGAGCAGCTTCGTGGCTTCCTGCGCGCGCCGGAACTGATCGTGCGGACATGGATGACCGCAACCCGGCACGACGAGCGCATCACTGAGGCTGAGGTTCGCGACGCCTTCGAGCGGCTCGATCCCATGTGGGACGAGCTGTTCCCCGCCGAGCAGGCGCGCATCGTCCAGCTTCTGGTCGAAAGGGTCGACGTGAAGGTCGATGGCATCGCGATCCGCCTCCGCACCGGCGGTCTGACCAAGTTGCTCGGCGAACTGCAGACCTTCCCCGACCGAAAGGACGCGGCCTGATGGCGAAGGGCGCTCTCCTCCACGATGCGGGCGCGCTCACCGTCACCGTGCCGATGACCTTCAGGAAGCGTGGAGGGCGCAAGCTCGTCATCGCGCCGAACGGGGCCGATGCGTGGGCGCTGCCGCGCGCCCGCATCGACAACACCATGGTCAAGGCGCTGGCTCGCGCCCATCGCTGGAAGAAGCAGCTCGACACCGGGCGCTTCCAGACCGTCCAGGATCTCGCCGAGGCCGAGAAGATCAACCCGTCCTATATCGCTCGCGTGCTGCGCCTGACACTGCTGGCACCTGACATCGTGGAGGCGATTCTCGACGGGCGGCAGCCAGTGCGGATGCAACTGGACGACCTGCTCGCGCCGTTCCCGGTGGAGTGGGCGCGGCAGAGGGAAGCGCTCGTAAGTAGTAAAGAGCATTCCAAGAACCTGTGAAAAATTCCCGCGCTGTTTACGCAGCGCATTCTGCCAGTTCATCTCTGACAGAGAACTCCGGCTGCGTTGGAGTGCGCGGCTGGTCCCAACGTGCTAGGAAAGGGAGGGAACTGGGAATCGGAGTGACGATTGGCAGACGGGTTCATCGCATTTGAGTTGGACTTGATGAGCGCGGTAATGAACCAGCTTGTCCCCATGCTCGATACTATGGCCAGCGCGCCGCTCACCCTAGCGAACGCCCAAGCGCTGCCGGATGCTCAAGGCGTGTACCTGCTGATTTTCGACGGTTCAGTCCGTTACGTTGGCAAGACCGACGCAGAAGCCGGTCTACGAACTCGCTTGGTCCGGCACTCGCGGAAATTCGAACAGCGCGGCAACGTATGTCCAGAGGACGTACAATTCAAAGCCGCGCAGATCCTTGTCCTCACGGCGATGGATATCGAGTCCAGAGTGATTGCACACTACGGATCGGAGTGGAACGGATCAGGCTTCGGGTCGAACGACCCTGGCCGCGAACGTGAAACGACGAACAAGCCCGAGCAAGGCTTTGATGCTCGCTTTCCAATCAACATCGACATACCGCTCGATGTGCTGAAGCAAGGCCAAACAACGGTTCATCAAGCGCTCATGACGCTGAAGGACGCGCTTCCTTATACCCTGCGCTATGAGGTTTCGTTGCCTCCGCCAAGAACGAAGGTCGGCGGTCACGACTACCGGCTCAATCCCCATCCAGACATGCCGGCCTCGCCGCTAATTATTCCACGCGGTCCTATCTCAGTGCGCACAGCGATGCAGTTGATCGTAGCGGCTTTGCCCGCTGGTTGGCAGGCGACATACTTCGTGAGCCACGTGATTCTCTACAAGGAAAACCGCCAGTATGCCCACGGGGTGCCGATCTAAGCCGCGCTGAGCTTGTCGCGAACACCAGACGCGACGATCCGAGCCAACTGGCATGGCACGGCGTTGCCTAGCTGCCGCATCGTCTCCGTCCAAGAGCCGTGGAACACCATGTTATCGGGGAAGGTCTGGAGGCGCGCACTCTCTCGTATTGTGAAGTATCGCACCGAACCATCCGGACGGCGCAGCATGTTCTCGCCACCAGGCACACCGTGCACGCCTGCCTTAAGTGTCTTTGCGGGCTCGTCCAAGGGGCTTCCCGTGTGGCCAGCATAGGAGCGAGCACCGGGCTGGAACCTGTGGTCATGAAAGCCGCGCGCCGTGCTTGGAGCGTGTTCGGGATCCGGAAGATCGGAAATTGCGTCGCGCACTGTCAGCCACGGCTCGTCCAGCGGCCGGTCAGCGATCGTCAAGGCCCGAGCCTGCGCCACGCCGCCATCCGGACGGTTCTTGCGGGCGACGCGGTGCAGGTCCCAGTAGACCTCGTCGCGCCACTGTGACCAGAGAAGGGCTTCCCGAGAGTGCGTCGGCTTCGGGAAGTGCCACTCAATCCCGGTGTCCGCGCGGAATCCGACAATGAAGACGCGCTCGCGCCGCTGGGGGACGCCGTAGTTTGCCGAGTTCAGGACCCGCATCACCACCCGATAGCGCAGGCCGCTCTCTGTGCCCTTTATGTGGTGGTCCTCGAGGCGCGCGAGGTGGGCCAGCCATTCTTCGTTTCTCTTGGCGACCAGATCAGGATAGGTTAGCTGCAGGCGAATGTATTCGAGGTAGTTGGCGAAGCTGCTGCGCGTCAGCCCCTTGACGTTCTCGAAGATAAAGGCTCTCGGTCGGAGCTCGCGCACGGCGCGGATCGCTTGCGGGAACATGTCTCGGCTGTCGAGAAAGGCGCGGTGGCGTCCACCCATCGAGAACGGCTGGCATGGCGGTCCGCCCGTCACCAGATCGACGGAGCCGTCCACCGCACCGAAATCGAACTGGCGCACGTCGCCTTCGTATATCGGCCAGTAAGCTATGGGGTCGAGGCCACGTTCCTTGTTCTCGCGAAGGGTGTCGCAGGCCCAGCGGTCCCAGTCCATGACGGCGGCCGGTCGAAAGCCCGCTTGGCTGACGCCGATTCCGAGGCCACCAGCACCGACGAACAGCTCGACCGATCTCATCATCCCAAGAACTCCTCGATTCTTGCCTGCAACTCCGCTCGGTTCTTCGTCTGGCATTCCCAGATCACGAGGACGCCCCATCCGAGTTCAGCGAGTAGGTCGAGATTTCGCTCGTCACGTTCTCTATTCGTTTCCAACTTTGGCCCCCAAAAGTCCAGCTTCGATTTTGGGCGCCTCGCAAGCTTGCACCCCGAGTCCAAGTGCTGGTGCCAGAAGCAGCCATGCACAAAGATCACCTTCATGCGCGACGGGAAGACCAAGTCCGGCGAGCCAGGAAGCCCACGTCGGTGCAGTCTGTAGCGATACCCCTTACCGTGCGTCAAACAGCGGACCAGCATCTCGGGTTTGGTGTCGCGGCCGCGTACCCGGCTCATACGCTCGCTTCGCTGTTCTGGCGTAAGGATGTCCACGCGTCACCATAGCCTAGCAAGAAAAAGACCGACGCGAAGCCGGCGTCAGAGTGAACAATTAGTCCAGCCAAATCAATCTCTTGATATCAAGCCTCTCTGCAGCACTCTCGACAACTGCGCGCTGCGAAGCCAGCCCAAATCTTGCGGCGGCTTCGGTCAAGACGGCTGCATAGGGCTCGCCCGCCCCGAATGCACGTTCGTGCAGAGCCATCAACGTCAACTTCCAGTCCGAAGCCTTGCTCCAGGCAATCTGGCGGCCATCAGGAAGCAGGCAGCCATGAGGCTTGATGTACGTCGTGGTGGCGACAGTATTCCCGTCAACGCCTAGCACCCTGAATACGCGCGCTGGGCTGGCTGAGGTTTCCCGCGTATAGGGCTTGAGAAGCGTGTCCTTGATATATACGCGTACCTTCCGTGGGTCCATGTACTGACCCAACCTTCCCCCAACCGACTCGGTCTCAGTCCACATCGAATAGTACCGCGTCTTATCCGCAGCCGAGAGCGCCGACCAATTCAGCCGATCTGCTTCCGCCCACAATCGCTCCTTGATTTCGCGTCGGATGCCGACAGGTACACTCATTGAACGCCACCCGGTTGGGGAGTTGCCGGAAACTCAAACTTTGGGATTTCCAGCTGTGAGTCTCCTTCGCGAAGAATAAGGTCAGCTTGATCTTTCATCCATTCAAGCATAAAACTACCAGCCGAGGCGTCACGAAAATTGATGAGGTTGTGCCCAAGCGGGAGTCTCTCCAAGGGACCGGCAGAAGCTTTTTCGAGCTCGATCACTTCAGCTACTCGGCGCAGGTCTGTTACGAAATCCATAACAATCACCTTATCTTTGCCATGACTCAAGCGAAGCCCTCGTCCAAGCTGCTGCACAAAGATCCGCCGACTGTGCGTAGCGCGCATGAATACGATGAGATCGACGTCGGGCACATCAACACCCTCGTTGAACAAGTCGACGCTGGCCAGGACGTCAACATCCCCCCTTCGGAACATCGCCATTAGCCGATCACGCTCACGGGCATCTTGCCTCGAGGAGATCGCCTCAGCACGCAACCCGTAGCCGCGAAGTGCTCCCGCGAAGCTTTCTGCGTGATCCACGGTTGGAGAGAAAACAATCGCACCCCGACGCTTCTCTCCGCGGAACAATTCGACGATGTGCCTAGCCGCCTCTTCGTCGCGAGTCGGCATCAAAAGCTTCTTGTTAAGCTGATTTAAAGAATAGTTATGCGTAGAGATTTCTTGGACGAAGCTCCAATCGATGTTGTCTGCCAGCAATCGATAATCGACCTCGCTAAGGTACTTCTGCTTTAATCCATCCGATATTCCAAGTCGGACGAGTGGTTTGCCCAACAACTCGTCAATGTCAAAGCCATCGCCGCGCCAAGGCGTAGCAGTTGCGCCACCAACCATGGGTGGATCAAGCGCCTCAAGGGCTCGCCGGAAGCTGGTAGACCCGATATGATGTGCCTCATCGACAAGCACTAAGCCGTAGTCTGGAAGATCATCAACACGTCCAATGATGCTTTGGACTGTCGCAAATGTAATCCCGTCATGAAATGATGGGATTTCATCACCCGAAAGCATGTGAGTGGGAACCCACTTGGGCAGCTGATTCCAAAAACCGAACTGTAACTGCCGAATGAGCTCACGCTTGTCGGCAAGTACAAGAACACGATTGTTCCGAATTAGGCCATCGCGATAAAGGTCCGCGACAACCTCGGCCATAACGACTGTCTTACCTAAACCCGTTGCCAGTACAACTTGAGCCCGACCGGTATCTGTCAAACCCTCGCGAAACCGACTTACCGCATCCAGTTGATAAGGCCGGAGTTCGCGCCGCGCTTTCGCGTACTCAGGCACTTCTTGGGAGAGGCGTGCAAGCCGAGCGGGATCAAGTAATTCGACATTGATTCCAATCCGACGATAACGCTCGATTTCGGCTTGGACACCGCCACCGATTGCGCGTGAAGTCGCAAGGAGCATTCGGTTGGCGCCATAGTATGTTCCTGCATCGACAACTTCTTGAACCGCCTGCTTTGCCGGCGGAGCGTTGGTTGTGTGCTTGCACTGCACAACCCAAATCTCTCCGTTTTTGACGCCAACAACGTCCGCGCCTTTGTCGCCCGAGCCTCCAACCACGCGTACGTCATCGAAGCCCGCATGCATTAAGAGCCTAGCAACATCGCGCTCAAACGCTTGCCATGGGCCTCGAAGGAGACGCCTGTCGTCAAGGAAGGGCGTCATCCAGATATCTCAACGTCTGGCTTAAGAAGCTCTAGTGACATAACAGCTCGAACGACCTCACTTCGTGAACTGTTCAAAACGTCTCCATTGTCTTGTTTTGAAAGCCAGATTGCATCTTCAATAAGTCCACAATATCGCATCAACACGCTCGAACGGGCTTCCGCAGTAATCTGCGCGTCGCCATAATCGAGATCAGCATAAGCGCAATCCCAAATCTTCCCGTCGAAGCACAGATCGGGTCTCTTTTCGACAATCAGGCGGATAATCTCGAAGGGTCCCGCGACAAGGAAACTGCCGTTCACAGTTACCTCTGACGGCTTGATCTTCTTGGCCGCCAGCGCCCGCATTACCGCAGTCTGCTCATGCACTCCTAAGTCGTTGAAGAGGGCCGCCCGCTCTACTTCGGGGCAAGCCGACACAATACAACGCGCAACATCCGCTAGCACCGTCGATGCACTAGTTGGCAATGACTTAAGGTCAAGCGCCGTCTCTTCGGCATAATCGCCACGGAAGTCTGCCAAGATCCGTGCGAAGTCCGGCGCTTGAAGCGAGTTGCGGGTCTGATCGGCAGTCATGTAGGCGAGATGTGCGAGCAACGCGTCCTGCGGTGTCATAGTTATTGAATCAAAAGTCGCGTGCCGTGGATTGAATAAAAAATGATAGGTCTTTGTCGGGACATCTCCCAACACCATTGCCCACGGGGCATCTACCGGCAACTCAGGGTCCTTCGGTTCGACCTCATATGCGACGACATTCCATTTTATGCCCGTGCCGCCATGATGATAACGGCGGCTGAGGAGTGTCGCTTCGCGGCGAGGCGGCGGCATGGGCTTTTCAGGCACAATTGGAGCGCCTGGGGCGGGCGCGGGAGCGCTCCCACCCGACAGCTCACCACCCAGAAGTCCTGGTGGAAGTCGTCCTCCGCCGCTAGACGAGGGTTCGTTGTCGCTTCCGCCACCTCCGCTTGTTCCGTAGAGCAATTCACGGTCAGCTGCCTCGACTAACTCCCACCATTTGCTGTCATCCTGATAGTCTGGATTGCCATCGTGGAACGCGTTGAGCATTTCCATGGCTCGAGCATTGTCCTTCACGATTAGAATTCGACTGTAAGCTCCTGCGGTCTTGGATTGAGGGCTGGTACGCCGGAATGCCTTGAATAGCTGAAAGAGCGGCGATTCATTCGGGCCATAGCCTAGATCTTTAGCCTTCTCCGGACGGAGAGGCCCCTCCCCGCGGATGACGCGGTGCATCTCATCCCATGTCGGGTCTGCTCTATCGAAGCGGTCTTTCGCATAGCTCACACGGCAGTGGTCGATGTGGATCTCACCAACAATGCGTCCGCGGTTTCGCGGGTCATCGATCGGGTATTCGCGTTCCTCGCTCTCTCCATCATTCCAAGAGAATAGGTCCTTGTTCCCAATCTCAATCTTTCGTCCATTTCGGATGAAATCGAGCCCAAACTCGGACTGATCGAGATAACGCTGGATCCCGAGCCAACCGGTGATTTTTCGTGTGCGTTTAACTACCGAATTACTTGTTCCGCAGTTTGGGCAGAGTCCGTTCGGCTCGGCATCGACAAGCCAGCTCATGCAGTTGACACAGTAAAATCGGTCGGCCAGCGCGTGGTTTATCGGAATAACTGCGGGTATGGTGATCCCGCCAGGCCCAGGCACAGATCTGTCGCTATTCCAAAGGCAATGGCGTCTCGCCTCGACGCGCCTGTGATTTATGTAGAGCTCAAAGCTTATCGGGACTCCGTTGGTTCGCAGCATCGAGGAATAAGCTTGCGCGAGCCGCTTGCGTATCGCCGTCTGGTTCGCATTCTTTGCTAGCCATTTTCGCTGTTCGGGCTTTAGCTGCTTGATCGTGATTTCGGTCCCGTGCTGTTCGGCATCGGCCTTTGCACGCGACAAACGCGGCGTTCGGAAATGGCGCTGCCGCCGCAACGTGTCGAAATCGATTTGAAGTCCATGCCACTCGCGCTCGCCCCTGCGCGTGGTCCAAACCTCGGTGACCGAACCGAGCCTTGCAGTGGCGATGTTGAACCCCATGCCAAACAGCCCAAGACTGTCGATCGGGTTGTTTCCCGACCACCCAGCTCGTACAGCGCGCTCTAGCATGTCCGGTGTCATGCCCGGGCCATTATCGATGATCCGAAGGGTCGCGGCTGATGTGTCGGCCTGCGGCAAGTGGACATCAACTTTTGCGCCAGCGATCGGGTTTCCGGCTCGACTCTCCTTCAGGAAGCCATCAACCGCATTGTCGACCAGCTCCGCCACGCAGCGCCACTGGTCAATGTTGATCTCACCGAGCATCGGCAAGACGCGGGGATCAGGCTCGAGATTGAAGTCGCTTGCTACATGCCAATCGTTCGCTTCGATGCTCGCCATCCCGCATGTTCCCCATTAACCTGGCACCTGTACGGTATGGAGGCGCGCAATTGAACACAAGCGAGGGAATAACACTTGTCGGCTTGTCCACCCGTTCCGCCGGCCTCGGAATTCGAGAGCTACCTCGGACGCATGCGTCCGACCGTGGACGAAACGATCGACAGGCTAGGGGAAGCACGCTTCAGAGAAGATCCGATCGCAGGTCGGAAGTACTCGCGAGCGACATCCATCATCAGTTCTGCATACAAGCGGCATGGTGCTATCCTTCAGATGGCATTACTCGAACGATTAAAGGATTGCGCTCGTCTGCGGGTATGGACAGAGGATGACTTCAAGTTGTCGCATGAGTCCTTGCGCCAAGTCCGCGTCGCTGAGCGGCTCGATTCGTTGCTTCAAACGCGGCTTCCTTACGGAGATCGTGAGCGCTCGGTGCGGATCGATATGGTAGTTTTCGACCAGGCGCGTGGCAGCCTTACTGCATACAACGTGAAGCGCGGCAACGGCTCATACGATGGAGGCAAGCGTCGGATCATTCACGAGGAGACTTTGCGCACCCAGATGCTTCTCTTCGAGTATGGTCGCGGGATAGGGCTCATGCCGAAGACCAGCCACGCCCACGTTATATTCTACTACGGCTTACTGTCGCTGCCCGAGCCACTTGCGCTCTCTGGCGACGAACTTGATGAGCATTTTCAGTTTCCTGTGCGAGAAGCTATTGAACTTGTAAACGCATATTTCGTTGCTCGCCTATCAGCATTGATCGAGCATGAAGACTAATTCCACTAGTACTTTACACATCTCCCCAAGCAGCGTTCTTGTGCCGATTAGGAGTTCGATCCTGCCTCTATCCGTGTGGAGTTTCGCTCACCTCCAAGGGTATCGTCGACGCGCGCGCAGCGCGTCGACATGGGCGCGCGTTCCGGCGCTTTCCTTCCAGCCGCCGCGTTTAAGATAGTCGGCGGTGACGTTGCGCTCGTCTGGGCCTGACGACACGAAATCCTCGAACGCGCAGCCCCACAGGTTCGAGACGCCGTGATCGCCGACGATCTCGGCTAACTCATCGAGTTCGATGCCGGCACCACGGCAGGCATGGCCGACATGGCGCTGGAAGACGTCTTCAAATGCGCCGCGCCATTCGTCGCGGCGAACCCATTTGATCAGTCCTTCGATCAAATGAACCGCCGCCATCGGCTCCGTACTCCGCCCATCCCCTGCGAAGTCGCCGATTGAAATTCACAAGGAAAATCAATGCTGGCGTTCGCGTTCTCCATTCTCCAGACCTCTGTACCAAAGAAATTCGCAAGGCGCTTGGTTCTCGGAGATCCCATGTGATTTCAATGAATTAATCGCGCCGTACCGAGAACGCGAAAGTCCACAGGTACGGAGAGAAAACGCGGAAACGGAGAAAAATGGGCCGCTGACGGACGACCTAAGGTCCACAGGTCGCTCGGTCAATGTATTGGAATTGTTTGGGTTTTCTGGCGTCTCGATAGGGTCAGGAGACGCGTTAAATGAGTGGGATGGCGGAGAGGGAGGGATTCGAACCCCCGGTACGCTTGCACGTACTCCGCATTTCGAGTGCGGCGCGATCGACCACTCTGCCACCTCTCCGTCTGAGG